>Ga0207897_100147_pt1 | contig 33744 bp, 28 predicted proteins | sample LinPmetageLP42_FD_184054 | JGI IMG/M metagenome (GOLD analysis project Ga0207897, IMG submission 184054) | Marine viral communities from the Pacific Ocean - LP-42 (SPAdes) | ecosystem: Environmental > Aquatic > Marine > Oceanic | place: Pacific Ocean | collected 2010-08-27
TTATTGAAATTAGAACGCTAGCAATAAGTATTACAAAAAAATGATGAAATAAATAAACAGAGTAAGCTGAATCCGAAAGTATAGCCATTACCTTAGACTCTCTACTGTGGAAACGATAGAAAACATAAAAACAAGTTAAAACGGACAACCACTTTATAAGAGAATTAATATATTCATTTAAAAATATAAATAGTAAACCCTCAACATCAAAAATTAAATCTCTAGCTACAATAGCAACGATAAAAAAGAAGACAAACAAGATAGGATTGATAGTACAAAATCGATGTATAAAATCATTATGGCTAGCTAAAACAGACCCAAAAACAAAAAAAGGAAAATATAATAAAATTGATGATGTTTGAAATACACCAAATAAGCTAGTATATAAAGGGAAGCCCATCTTACTCGTCGCTAAGATAGATATAGTCATAAATGGCATTATCAATACTATTAGCAGCATTGGAGTTTTAATAACAAAATTACGAGTGATAGATAAACATACATTTACTATTGGTGTCATCAACAAAACTGCCAAAGCAAAGATCAAGAAATATATAATTAGATTAATTAGAAACCATAAATGAGATATATACTCTCCGTTACTTAAATAGGAGCAGAGTTCAAATGAAGTATTGCCTAATCGATCTAGGAGCACTTCCTGAAGAGAGTTCATTGTTAGGGCCGTAAAAAAAAGTGGAACAACCAATCTTTTAACTCTCACCGAAAGAAAAGTTTTCACTTTATATTTTTTCAATGTTAAATAACAGAAATAGCCCGAAACGACAAAAAAAGCAGGCATTCTAAATGTACTAATGCAACTAATAATAAATGGCATTACTGTACTTGAACTGTCACTAAAAATAAGCCAGCTTTTTTCTGGATTAAAAACTTGGGCTGAATGAAGCACAATACCTAGCATCATTAAAGACGCCCTCATAGAATCCAAGAAGTAAAGTCGAGTTACGTTGCCTTGCATTTTTCGTTAAACCCTTTTATAAAAGCATCGTAGCCTTGATTTGAAAGGTGAATACCGTCCTCTATAAAGTATACATCTTTATAACCTAGGACTGATAATTCATGAGAGTGGTAATACATATTATTTACGCTGCTAGAAAAGCTATCTATCTCATTATTGAAAATGCTAAATGCTTCCCAATGTTCCCTTCTTTTAGGCGAAAGTTTAATCCCAAAAGAATGGATTTCAGCATCAGGGTACTTAGCGATAAGTATAGTAATAAGCTTTCTATATATTTTTGTTACCTCATTTACCCCCATTCCTTTACTAATGTCATTCTCGCCAGAATAAATTAGAATTCTTGATGGTTTAATCATAAGACTAGTAAATTCAATATAGTCTATTACATTAGAAGTAGTGGAGTTACCTATTCCCCTATTGAGCCATGTACCGCAATTCAAATAGCGTTTTGCATTTAATCGCTTTATTGTGGAACTACCAAGCAATAAATCATAGCTCTCATACTCTATTAAAGTATCCTCATAAATATATTTTATTATTGTCCACAATACCTCATTATGCGCTGCTCTATGTAATAAATAAGAAGAAATTACAAACGAAAAAATAATAAGTAACATCTTAAGAGTCTTTTTAAGCATACTATTTTAAGTTCCAAATACCTACTTCGCTCAAAGCGTATTATTCTGCACAGTCCTCTAGGCTAGCTATTACTCCTATCAGCTTTGATAGGCCCTCTGGCCTGTCATTTCTATGAGCCCAAGTTGTGGCTCTCAGCGCAAATCCGAAGAGCACCACTCGCTAAATTAGGCTGCGCTGCGTAGCTCATTAAAGACAACCAAGGATTGTCTGTACCCAACACATTTTCTAATTTTGTAAGACTACACACAAGGCTAACGAATCCCCTCATAATTATAAGCAGAAACAATAGTATAGACACGCATGGCGCTATTTGATGTCTTCTATTAAAAGTAGGAATTTCGCCACAAAACAACCAAGCTGTTACGGGCAAAGAATAACTCCATGCGTGATATTTCTATCTTACACGATTTGCTTAAAAACAATGCCTAAATCTACATGCCAAACTGTAATACCCTCATAAAGTCGGAGCAGTTTTAAGTAGAAATTCCCGTTAAACTAAAACGAAGGGGTTTTTATGCGTAAATCCAGATTGAAAAAACAACACAGAGAGAATTGCAACAGCTCTCAACCCATCGATGTCTGGGCGATAGTTAGAAATCAAATTATTGCTACTCCATAGCGATAAAATATATTAAGAGTAAAAATAGCAAAAGGTATTTCAATAAATAAAACGTTCTCTCAGTCTTTTGTGCTTTTTATAAACTTGGCCGGCGTGCCACCAACAACTGCATACGATTCTACATCCTTCGTTACAACTGCCCCTGCCGCGACAACGGCTCCTTTCCCAAGAGTTACACCTTGAGTTATAATACATCCCGCTCCAATCCATACTTCGTCTTCAACAATTATCGGCTTAGTGACACTGCCACGCCCGGCTCCTTTCTCATAAGTCAAACCGTGGCTAACTGTCTCAAACATCACTCTAGGGCCAATTTGAACTCGCGAGCCAATCGTAACTTTATCTTTTGGAACGCCAAACCGAATATCAGTGTTAATAAAAGTATCTTCTCCAATCTCTATATTTTTAACGCCACCAATAGGCCGAATGGTAAAGGGGCCCCACAAATTAGATTTTCCCTTTATTTTCATTCCAGCAAGTCGAAGTAATATATATCTATATTCGTCAAAAAAGCGAATGCGAGGAAGGTTATTCGCAAGTGTTAAAAATATAAGTTCCTTCATGAATTACTACCTATCAATTTCAAAGCACGCTTCACTAGATAATTACCAAACAAAAAAACATGCACAACAGCTAAAAAATAAATTTTAAAAAAATCAAAAAAAGAGATTTTATTCACATGAATTTTATTATATTTAAATTCAGTTTCCACACTATCACCTAAAGCTTCCTTTGCCGATACCAAACACTCTCTAATTTCAGCAAAATATTCTTTTGCTACATTGTTACTAACGCTAAATTTCTTATCTGAATTTAGCCAATGAAGTTTCCTTCTAACTAATTCATATGACAAGCTTTTCAGCTTATGAGAGCTCCTAAATTTATCTAAAAAACGATACAGAGACGTTAAGTAAGTTACTTGCAGCAAATTCAAACTTTCGTTCTCCCTATGATATATAAGCGCGTTTTCACGTAGTTTATCACACTTACCAAGCCCAACTATTTCTAGAATTTCTACCAACAAATTATTCCCTAGTAGCTTGTCCTGCTCAAGACTTCTTACGATTAAGTCTTGATGAAAAACCTCTTTCCAAGGTAATAAATTACCAAAGGTATAATGCTCGACTAAAAAGGAGTTACGTAAGTTGTGATTCGACAAACAAGGATAGTTATAATCTGCTAATACTGAAAGAGAATTTGGATACTTTAATCCTTCCGTGTAAACACTAATTGCAAATGACACGGGTTCTCTAACATACGCAAGTATTAAGACTTCGTGAGAAACTGTTAGTAATCGAACTTTCAACTCATCGATATCTGCTCGGTTTACACACCAAGAAAATGCTTCACTAGAAACCACGACTTGCTTTTTAGTACTACGATTAATATTTTCTAATAAAAGCGGTATATCTAAATGACATGAGCGTCTACTAGAGTACCAATTCTCCCTTTCTACCAAAAAGTATGAATTTCCATCTTCTCTAAAGTGTCCGCTTTGCGTATAGCAAACGTAATCTAAATCACCTAACTCGGCTCTGTTCTTAGCTAAAAACTGCTGGATTGTAGTAGTACCAGTCTTATGTAAACCAATATGAAGTATAACTTTTTCTTTTTTTACCATTACAGGGGGATTACCTTGGACCTACGGAAAAGCTTTGAATATTTATCAGTTCAGTCAAAGCTGCAAAATTAAATTTAGACATTTGAAGGATCATCACAAATTGGCCAGCCAAATTTATTTACCATTTTTTTTATATTTTCATCATTTTTATTATTTTTTACATTCTGGTTAATTAGCCCTACTTTCTGAGAGCTAGGCCAACAAATAACTTTGAAATTTTTCCGAGTCTTTTTAGTAGTACTACAATTTAATCTCGCCATCCAAAATAACCAAATATCATCTGTCATTGGACTTTCTTTGAGAAAAATATCTCTGCAGGTCACTCGTTTATCAAGACAATTAGGAGGATATAACACCCCGCCCGCCCCAACTGGGAATCCTAGCCATCTATCTACATTATTTTTTTTACAACTTTCCCAGTCATCGTAACGCTTAACTTCTCTGTCGGTGTTTTCATATGTAATTTCGTGCGCTATGTAACAAATGACTTCGTTGTTATTACCTTCATACTCACTCAATAGGTTTGATAGCCACCAGCGGGGGTAATAGACATCATCATCAGCAGTTACAATAAAGCAATCATTGTAGTACTCTAACGTAGGAATTATTTTCTTGTAGGGACCTGTATCATCTGTCGTACATATCCTAAATATTGTCCCTTCGGTGTTTACTATTCCCTGTAGTTTCAATATTTCACTCGGTAAAAACTCATAGTCACTTTCTGACACCCATAATAAAATCTCATTGGCGGCTATTTTTTGCTGAAGTAATGATAATATCGTGGGATACAGCGTTGAAAACCTTGGCTTGTAGGAAGTTAGCGAAATAACAAGCTTATTAGGGAGTTGATGCTTGGTTGATTTATTAGTACTTCTTAAAAGCACTTTCACTTTCCGTATGTAAATTTCAGCAAGAAGCCTACTAACATACCAGTTAGTTTTAATTTTAATTTTTGACAACATTCAAATTCCTGGCAACGTTAGCAATGACGGCCTTCAACACTTAAGCATTGAGGTGATTTTCGTAACAAAGGCGCTTGCTCATGCATTTAAAGGTAAATTAATACAAGTTATAGCTAAAAAGACTTCATCGTGGCTATCCGCTTATACTCGCGATCCAAGACTTCATCAAACGTAACTTTTCAACTAACCGCTCAAGCATTGACGCACTGCGTTCTTGCAAGGTAGTAATCGAAAATCGAGTGAAAAACGCGCTGTTTAAATTTCGACTGCCAAATGGAATCTTTGTATTCGATTCATTTTCCCCAGTGTTGATTTTCCAACATGTTAGTGGACGTAATAATTTCTGTAGGGGGTGCCCTAGAGATGCCATATAACTCCTCACCGCGATATGATCGCCTAGAACCTGCTCTAAAACATATTCGTCGCAGGCATCCAAAAACTCTTCATGAGTAAATATATTCCCATCTCTAGTATTGCTAGTAAACAATTTGTTCGTCAGTGTACTAGCCGAAAGAATTAAGCTGCTACCACAATAGCGATTAAAACCATACTTTTCTTGGACTTTTCGATTATTCATATCCAACAAGTAACCTTTTTCTAGCCAGTACCCGCCTAGCGATTTAGACCAATCTTGTTGGTGTATATATTCTACACAATCATTGCTGACAAGATCGTCCGCATCTAATAGAAAAAAGTAGTCAGCATTAATCTCATTATTTGCGGTTCGTATTGCATAAGCTCGCTTAACCCCCTTGTCGAGAAGCACCTCTTTACGACTCTTAGGCAATGGGCAATCGATAGTACAAAAACGCACTTTGCTGGTATCGAACTCATAGTCAGGAGCTACGTTACAGCCTATATAAACGCGATAATTCTCGCTCGTCTGATTGGCAAGTGATAACAAAGTCGCATTGAGTAACTCAACAACATGTTGATAGTTTGTAGTAGAATCTGGATGGCGAAATGCAATGATAAATGCGATCATGAAATGACTCTTTTAATAATTGTTGACATAAATACAGTGATTAACTTATCCACTGCACGTAGGCTAATATAGACTAAGAAGTAAAGTGAATTCATCAGATAGAATAATGGTATCGAACGTTTTTTTGGCAATTCAGCATGCTGACATGCATTAATGTAACTCGCCCCAACAATTGTCATATCAACTCGCCAGCTTTCAGCATCACAAAACTCTTCTACTTTTTTTCTATATTTGCTGGAAAGCAAGTAATCTAACTCTGTTAATTTGGCGACCTCTAGTCCAAGTCGCTTAAAGTGCTCAAAAGAATAGGAGCTCTCAGAACATGCAAAAGGCAGTTTATTGTAAATAAACTGCTGGGCTTTCGTGGGAGGCTTTAAACTATATGCGAACGAGTCTATTTTTGTGTCGAAAGCGGCAACACAAGTCTTCATGAGCTCCGCTTGCTTCTGCTCGGTCCATTGCTCAACATAGACATCACATATTATTGCACCGTCGCTTGTTTTATTCGTCACAGTGTAAGGAATACGAATTTTATGAAAACTTTTTTCAAGATAGTTTTCGTATGCATGCAGCTTTTCTAAATCAGTCAATGCCCTAATTGGTATGCTGGGGTGATGTTTTTTTAAAAAATAGATGAGACTAGGAATGTATTCTAAATGCCCTATCCATAGCAGGGCATGCTCTTTGGGAGTAGTCGAATCCCGCTCTATTTGATACTTAAGATAATGTTCAATAGAGAATTGGGGAGCCTTTGCTGATTTTGCGAGCAACTCACCTACTCTATCGTTATGTACAAGAAAGCCCGAAAACAGCTTCAAACGCTCTTTAAACTGCCAATAGACATAAGGGGAATGAAAAACATCAACAGGGGCATATAGCACTTTTATACCTGCCTCAACTTTCTCTATAAGCCATTCTGCTGTAGGCATTAATTTAACGACAATGATGTATTTGCTGTTAATAGAAACATCAAAGTCATTAAATTTTTCCATTGTTATACTTAGCTGCTGCAAGTAATTCGCCACGTCTTCCCCGACCCAATTACTTGAAGGTAAACCAACTAACGGCCCTATTGCTATAGAGTCATTAAAATCCGTCATCATATTTTGAGTATTTTCCATATCATTACTCTAACTTATTTTTAGTTCAATCCCTTACGTCTTACGAAGTTTTTAACTACAGCTATATAGGATAAAAACAACTTACATTCGTAGCGCGTTCTATTTAAGTAGACAAGGAGTAATAATATTAAAGAGTACACTATCGAAAATAGACTACAGCCTAAAATTAACCTAGTGAGCCAATAATTTTCCTTTAGATCCAAGCCAATTATGCACATGATTGCTGCGCACGCAGCTATTAATGGTAGCGAGAGTAAAAAAACATCCGAAAATTTAAACAACTTATATTTTATCTGAAAATAGGTTGCAAAAATGACAACGTTGGTGACAGAAATAAATACACGAGTTTGCGAGAACTCTTTTAAGTTACCACCAATAATCAAAAATAAAATAGTGAGCGTAATGAATGTCATGAATATTTGATAAAATACTATAGGCCTGTAGCCCCCTTCGGCCATCACATATTCAGATAGGACTTTGAACAAAACGCCTGGGACCATCATAAAAGCTAGAATTGAAAAAATATAGGAATGTTCGACCCACTTCTCCCCCAACATTAATAGCACGATTTCCTTATCAAAGTATGCCATCATGGCTGTTAGTGGAACCACCAGAGAGAGCAGTAATAATAGCACCGTATTCATCTGGTAGGGCTGAAAATCATCTTCTCGAATTGCCTCAGAAAAGGTCGCTAAAAGAGGGTCTGTGGCGGGGTTAATTAGCTGAGTAAGCGGCATGCTGGATAAACTTTTGAAGATTGAATACACGCCGATCATCTCCAAGTTAAAATATTTGGCTACCAAAATAGAATCCCCTTCCCCTCTTGAGAAACCGATCAAACTATTGAGTACCACCCATTTCGAAAATCTCACCTGTGGCCCTATATTGTTTAGCTTGAACTTTCTCTTATGGGTACAAACAAAATTGGATAAAATGCCGGGTAAAAGATACTGAAGAACTAACCCATACAGCATAGCCCAATAGGTCCTGTCGAAATAAGCTATTATTAAAACAGTCACAAAAGAAATTACTTTTGAGGTGATATCGATTTTAAACAAAGGCTTGTAATTCAATTCCCTCGAAAATAACCAAATTCCCGGGTTTGATATCAAGCTAACGATAAGGATTATTGATAGGAACCGCAGTGGCGTCTCGACTTCTGGCTTCCCCATATATTCAGCGAGCTCAGGGGTAAATATAAAAAAGGCTAACCAGATAAAGCCTTTGAGCAAAATATTGAGCGTCCAAGCAGTATTAACTAAATCATCATCGATCGTTTTCGCTCTAATAATATATTGTCTTGCCCCAACGTCACTTACAGCATGAAATAGAAATACAGCCAGTGTACATATCGACACAAGCCCAAAATCGTCAGGGGTTAAAATACGTGCGAGGATCAACATGCTTATCATGCCCAAGCCTCGTTGAACAACTTTGGTTGCCCCCGTATACATTACACTTGTTAGAGTTTTACCAGTAAGAGACATTATTTTTATTTTCCGCGCCAGTACAGAGATACACGCACGGCAATGACGTTATCCTCACTCATAAAATTCTGAAAACTCATTCGGGTTTGAAAACGGTTAATGTGAATACTAACCGGCATCGCGTACAAACTGTTTTAACTGAGTATAGGATTCTTCATAGTCTGAAGCGTTGCCATTTAAATATGCCATTCCGTGTAAATCATTTACTTTTATATCTAGTCCCTTAGTCCACTTTCGCCCCTGCCCTTTCTCATAATCGGCAATAACTTCTGACATCTTTTCGGTACCCACTATGCAGTTCCTATTCTGCATTACGTATGAGTTAGGGTCCATTTCATCATAACGAGATATCACTTTCTCGAACGTTTCTTTGAAATTAGACTCGCCAGCGAAATAACCTGTCAAAGGATTGATAAAGTCATACTGCTCGCCATAATTATGCCCTTCTCGCATAATGACTGGGGTACCACAAAACATCCCCTCAATTATCGCGCGATTATTCCCCTCGAACTTGGACCAGAGAACATTTACCTTTGCCCTTTTTTGCAAGGCAGAAACTTCTTGTGGCGTGATCCATTCAAAGAATTCAATATTTTGTTGAACTTTGTGTAGAGCCGCTAGCTCTAGAATTTGTTCTTTTGACATATCAACTGGATAGCCTACTAAGACTATTTTAAGGTGTGGCTCGCTTTCAACGAGAGGTTTAATAGCTTTAAAAAAAGCTCCATGACGTTTAAATTTAGCCCAAGCGGCAACCATTAGCAGGTCAATATCGCGCTTGCCAGAATTAGGCGGAACAAAATTATTATGATTGATAAACCAACTCGGTCCTACTTCAATCGGAATAATATTACTCTTAAGTTTTTCAATGAATTCTACATCTCTTTTTTCATAAACTTGTAAAAATATCGGCGCTTTAATCAATGTATATGCAAGAATATTCTCTTCACAAAAACCAGCCCAACTTGGCTCCAATATAATATTGAAAGAGTCAGCTATTCTTTCCACATCATAGAACCTTAAAAATAGTGCAAAATAGTAGCTGTAATTAATAATCAACGCTCCTTTTTCATTTTCTTGAGGTGCTTTTAATACAGTAATTATTCCATCAAGCATTTTTTCGGGTTGAGAAAAGAACTTTCTAGTGTTATCCATCGGTGGCAGGCCGTTGACGAAAGCCGAACTAATTGTTTGACCCAGTTCGGGGTGCTCTTCGAAATAATATTTTGCTACCTTTAAACCAAGCTTGTCGCTACCCGACCAACCAGTTCTATAAACATTACTCGTTATTTTGAAGGCTAAGCTATGGCGATCTAATTTTTGCAACAATAGGATTACCAGACGGCATGCTACTACTAGAGGAAACTTAAGCTGGTTGTGATCGTACTTAATAAACTCTACAAGTCGATTAACTAATAGATTAATCCTTAACTTTACATTCATTCTCACGTCCTAAAATTGAATTTTCCTATCGAAAGAATCAAGTAGCGACTTTCTAAAGGACTACTATTTACATCGATTATTCTCACACTAAAAAGTTAAACTAACTGTTTGCGTGTTCCGATTACTTTTGCTGGATTACCGGCGATTATGGAGCGCGGCGGAATATCATGTGTAACTAATGAACCGGCCCCTACGATACAATCAGAGCCTACGTTAGCCATGATCATTGCGCCATTGCCAACCCAACAATTTTGTCCAATGACAATTTTTTCGAATGTTCCACCTTGCTCCTTTATAGGCTTATCCAAATCGCTAAAGTTGTGTTGCCCCTTGCCACTCATAACATGAACTCCACTTCCAAGAAGAGAGTTATTACCAATTTTACAACGGCCTATATTAGATTGTGGCCCAATATAAACCCCCTCCCCTATCTCTGTATCTTGCTGCGAAAATAGTACTAAAAAAGAGATAACGGCGTCAGGGCTACAATGTGTAAGAGCAAATCGGTAAAAACCGGCTCTCAAGTATACGCTAGACTTACCAGGTAAGAGGCTCAAGAATTGGCTACAGCTGGTCAGTGCAACGTCCTCTCCTATTAAGGGACGAATAATAAAATAGATAAGCGTAACGGGTAGTATTAATAATGCGCTCAGAATAAACACCAGAGACTTAACTACCTTCTTCATAGTTCTCCTCAATCTCAGGTAAATACTCAAGTAATGGGCTAAGTTGCCCCTCCCAAGAATATTCATTTATAACTAACTTAAGCGCATTTCGGCCCAGCAACTCAGCTTTCTGCTTATTTTCCAATAAATAAATAACGCTATCAATAAATTCTCGGGCGTCTGTAGCGAGGCAGATATGCTCCCCCCCGGCGCAATTAATACCTTCTGCCCCCATCGGTGTGGCAACAACAGGAAGTGCGCAGGAGAATGCTTGAAGCACTTTGTTTTGTACGCCACGAGCAAGACGAAATGGTGCAACAAAAACATCAGACATTTGATAATAAGGTAAAATATCATCAACAAACCCAGTGACCTCTATCCCTGGCACGGATGCCAGTTCAGTTACCTCTTTACTAGGGTTCATCCCTGCAATAATAAAACGAGCATCAGGGTACTTTAAAAGAATGGCGGTCCAACAATTATCAACAAACCAAATTACTGCATCGACATTTGGCTTATAGTCCATTACGCCAGTAAAAAGGAGCACTTGCGATGAATCTGGTGATTTTGAAGAAGGCGGATAGAAACTCTCGGTATCTAACCCATTCCCTAATACTTTTACCTTATCACTGGAAATTACCTGTTTACTGAATAACTCTACTTCTGCCTTAGCAATCAAATAACAAACATCAAAACGTTCAGATATTTCACGTTCATATTGCGCAACAATTCTATGCTCTCGAAGATAAACCCAGGACATAGGGAATCCGCTGTTTCTAGCGTACTGTCGCCATTTATCCGAATCAACATCCATAAAATCCATAATTAGGAGTGGTTTCTTCTCTAACGCCTGAATAGTTGCATTCCCTAAAATATACTCAGCCATAGAAGACGCAGTACAGACGATGGCATCAACCGCATTATGTGATAGAAAATTGTTTAATGCGTTTTGCATTGTCACTAAATAGAAGTTCGCCATGCTCATGGCTCGACCTGAAAGTAACCCCGTAAACATTCGCCAAGACTTGTTGTTATTTTTAAATGATAACGCGGAACGGCAAACGGTGCTTTCTAACGAGGAAAAATATTCTAGTTCATCATCTGAATCGTAAGGAGAGAATAAGTGTAGCTCATGCCCCTTAGATGCTAAAAATTTGAGTTGATTATAGGTGCGAATTTTTTCCCCTTTGTTAGCGGGGAAAGGTACTCGGTGAGATAGTACAACAATTTTCATAATCAGCGATTTTAACTTCTTGCATTATAATAGTTTTATAGCGAGAACAATCGCTCATTCTCGTCGAGCTATACCCTCTTCAACTTTATTTTGTGTCAGAGTTCTTTTATTCAACATTCTCTCATAAGCAACGCTATATCCCAAAAACTTTAACAATATATTGCTCTATTTAACATGAGTTTGCGTGGCCTATTAAAAATAGAATTGGCTCTATCGTTAATACTTTGAAATTATTTTCCTCGAATTTTATAGACTCGAACGACAGGAGCCGCTTCGTACTGACTTTGATACTTGTCTTCACCAGAATATACAACATACAGCAACTCTGTATCATTGCTGTAATCAGCACCTATGATATATGGGTGCGTGTTAACTGTGTCAAAAAAACCGAACTGGTATGGCTGGGGTTGGTAAGGCTGCTTTTGACCTGATTTTACAGAGACAAAATCAGCGACGTCAAATAACCAAAAATAATTATAGCTGTCCCCTGCTTTAACTGAACAGGGACCGCCACATTCCCTGCCATTATCTTGGGTTATTTTGTATCCAATACCAGAGCTATGCCCCCCAGATTTGCCGATCACAAGATAGCTAGAGGTCTTTGGAATAATAAAGCCGTAATGCGCTGCTGACAACTCGGTCCAAAGGTTATTCTTCAGTGACTTATTGTATTGATCTGGGACTATTGGGTGTTTAAGACTAAAATCCATTAGGCTGTTAGTTAAGATCAACCCGGATTTTTCCTCACCATTTAATACCCCAAAAAAATGTGCTGTAAATGCAGTTGGGCCAATACTTAATCGAGAATTAATCGGCAATGCACTCGCATTACCTACTAGATATTCAGAATTTAACTCTTTGCGCCAAAACGCAGGAATTTCACTTATCCAGCCCGAAGCATGCGCGGCTCCTTGTAGTTGAAAAAAACCGTCTACTTTACTGCTATCTAATTTGTTGGCGTCTCTTACAATTAGCGTGGTATCTCGAACATTTGCATCTGCATCATAATATTCCATACCATTTACGATTAGTTGCTCTTCGATTTCTTTCATACCAGTAATTCGGTCTATTTTCTGAGGGTTACCTGAGCTCGCTCGTGGAATAATGAGACTAAAAGGCTGGTTAAAGGTTGCAAAATTCCAATCAGCTATCGTTTTTGACTTACTTAGTTCGGGAATCTCTAACTCTGCTATCGCCTGGTGATGGGCGTGCCCCACAATAAAAAAAGCGTTTTTATTGGGGCGCAACGCAAAAACACCTTGAGAATAAGCAATTCTGGACTCGCCTTTTGTTGACAATGGGATCCGGAAACCACCTACATATTCCACTGTTTCCGGCGACAAATTAAAAAGTGCTGGATTTGCATTGCTTTGAGCGTGACCCGCCCAAGCAATAAACGCTGCAGCAAAGAGTATAGAGGTTTTTACTATCAAACTTTTTAACAATCCGTTCATTTAGATGCCATTTAGTGTCAATATACATTAACTAGAGTTTATCAGTACTTTATGCCCGAAAATTAACCTGAATACTATGGTGAGGCATATATTCTTAATCCTATATTACTTGTTAGGTAAAAAATGATCAGTGTTTTACTTTTTTTAAGCAGCTTTGTAAGTAGCTTTATTCTGTCATTTCGTCACGCGGCTATTTTCGGGTTTGTTCTCTACCAAGTCATTTATTTTTTCAATCCTCAAAACCGCTGGTGGGGCTCAAGCGTACCTGATTTAGGCTATTCGTTTTTCTCCGTTGCATTTATGGCTCTCATTTTATTGTTGAATTGGTCCGAATGTAAAAGCAATAAACTCACACAACTCCCTTCTTTTCGTTGGTTGTATTTGTTCGTTCTCATATACAGCGCGGTTTACATATGGTCCATATTGCCTAGCTACCATATGGACGCTGCTATTCCTTTAATTAAAGGTGCTATTATTTTGAGTATTGCTTTTAAGTTATGCACTACATATAAATCATTAGATTACATGCTTTATGGGTATGTGATAGGTGCCGCTTATTTAGGATATTACATCTCTCAGGTTGGGCGTAATTCGGGAGATCGAGTTGAAGGTATCGGCATGGTCGACTCTCCTGATGCCAATGGTGTTGCTGCAGCGCTCGCACCAGCGGCTATTATCTGTTTGTTTTATTTTTGGCGTAATACATCACTAAAACTAAAATTTCCGTTCGTGATTGCAGGTGCGTTTATTGTCAATGCGTTAGCACTTATTAATAGTCGAGGAGCTATGTTAGGAGTAGCTGTAGGAGGAGCGTATTTTATGTGGCGGCTGTTCTTTGCTCCTGTTCAACGTAAATACCAAAAAATGACCGTCATATTTATAGCGTTAGCGGGTCTGGCTAGCTTATTGTATGTTGTTGATCAAAGCACAATTGAGAGAATATATTCAATATCTCAAGAATCAAAAGTTGATGAAAGCAGAGAAACAGGTGCCACTCGCATGGTTTTTTGGGCAGCCGCATGGGACATGGCCAAAGATCATCCTTTAGGTTTAGGGCAAGGCGGTTTTGAGATCAATGCTCCTCTTTATATACCTAGTTACGTTGACACAGGTAGGAGTCGTAATAGAGCAGTGCATTCTTCGTGGTTTGAAGCATTATCTGAGGCAGGCTATTTAGGCTTTATTATTTTCATAATGATAATTTTTACTAGCTTTACCATGCTTAGAAGATCTAAAGCTGAACTCGCTGCCCCCGAGTTTTTAGACGACTATTTTAAGGTTGTATGTATTGAATCAATGCTGATTTCCTACTTGGTTACTATGACATTTCTCAATCGAATGCGCTCTGAAATATTTCTCTGGTGTATTCTATTTGTTGCTTGCGCCTACAACATTTACTATCTGCGCAAACTTCATCTAACGCAGAAACAATAAGTATCGACACAATTAATGAGACTGGTTGGTTTTTGTCTTACCTTTATTGTTTATAGCTAGAGCCAATCGCGACGAAAAATTCAATGTTTGGAGTGAGTACAATCTATGGTGTCGTTATCTAAAATCTATCTTTTGAGAATCATTTTAAAGCTACGCAAAAAAGTATGTCGCCGGCTCTATAGCAATATGTTTGCATTAGTAATACTCAGTCCATTTACCGTCTTTGCACAAGATATATCATCAAGCCAAACCATTATTTCTGCACATGATGTTTCGACACTATATCAAGCATTGCAAACAGCCAATGCTAATGGCCAAACAGATATACAATTATCCCCAGGCATTTACCGCCTAACCTCAACACTTGTTATTTCTGCTCCAAGTATTCGCTTAATTGGGGATTCTACAGATCCCAGCCTCATAAGATTTGTAGGAAGAGGCATGCGCTCGCTTAACCAGGTAGAGAATCTTATTACTGTACGGGCGAAACATTTTTCTCTGGACGGCATAACGCTGACAGATGCTGGAAATCATTTAATACAGATATCAGGCGAAAGCGACGCAGATTTTCCTGTCATAAAAAACTGCGTGCTTCAAGATAGCTTCCAACAGCTTTTAAAGGTTTCTTCTAGTGATCATTCTTCGAATACGAGTGATTATGGCACGGTACAAAACTGTGAGTTTAAATATACCCAAGGCATAGGGCCCAATTTTTATATCGGTGGAATAGATGCTCATGGTGCCAGGGGCTGGAATGTCTTGAACAACGTATTTAGAGATATCGCCAGTCCTGACAATAGGCCAGCAGAATTCGCTATTCACTTTTGGAATGGGGCCTCAAATAATGTTGTTGAAGGAAACACGATTATTGATTGCGACCGAGGCATTGGTTTTGGGCTAAAAGGTAAACCCGCATCAGCCGGCGCAATAATTAATAATTTAATCGTTCATCACGATAATAATGACCCCGGCGCAGATGTTGGGATTATACTTGAACAGTCACCCAAGACGCAGATTTTGGATAACAGAGTGTATTTAGCCCATAACTATCCAAATGCCATCGAATATCGATTTAGTGAAACAACGGAAGCGGCAATAATTGATAATACGACTAATAAGCCTATTCGAAAGCGAGATGGCGCAACAGCTTCACTCATAGGTAACAAAAGAGAAAAAGAACTAACCAATCTAGTTTCACCAGACGAATTACTTTTAATCTCTTCAAGTGAATAAACTGGCGACAAGTTTTCTTCTTTTTCAAAGAACACAGTCTAACGGAGAGAATATAGCCTAACGGAAAGTAGTCGTCGCTCGAGTGTAAGCGAGTTGCCATTCAAGTAGATAAACCTTTGTAAGGCGCACGTCGCTGAAATACTCATCGACAGCCTGACAATTAAATGCGCCTTGATTATCCCCTTTAGATTGTCGCTGAGTGGTTAATTATTTATTGGGACTGGTACTACTCAGGAAACATCTGATTAATAGTCGAAAACTCCTTCGTCAACATCTCTAGGAACAGCCGTTTATCTTTTTCAAGCGCACTGTATTCACTCTCCATAGACAGCATGACTAACCCACTCCCCTTGTGCTGACCTAGCATGACTTTATAAATTTCATAAAGTTTCGCGGTATTTTTGTTACTCAACACCTTTCCATCCACCATATACCAGTACCCAAGTAAGCGGACGTTTCGGGAGTTAACGATTTGATTAATTTCGATTTTGAAATCATTAGGCCCATTGACAGAATAGCTGGATTCTAATGTCCAGAAGTCTTCCAAGTACATACGATTAGCATAGCTGACAAGCTCGCCATGCCCTTTTGGATACCATACAACAGACAGGTCTATCTTTTTAGATTCATAACTAAAGTTTGTTTGGTACTGGTCATAATAATCCACAAATTCCGGTTGCCAAGCTTTGGAGGCGGGCTTTGCAGGTAATATTGAAGCATTCAGTTTCCGTGGCGTCGTAGTTGCTGATAATTGTCCTTGAATGACTTGATACCAGATGAAAAGGACAATCGTGAGCAAAGCTAACACCCCACATGCCTTCACGTAACCGGTGAGTGGAGTTTGTTCTGTAGGTACGAATTTAGGGTCCGCCACTATGTCTGAGGACTTTTCACGAATGAGCTCACCTAAACCAATTAAGCATATAATAACTAGGCTAAAAAAGACCCAACCATAAATAAGGTGATCAGCTCCAACGGCGTGCTCCATATTGGTCAAGTGACCTGTCAATATAATACCGAAAACACGAATAGCATTTGCAATAATGGGAAATATAATCGCGATAATGACGAAAGAGATTCGTCGAATGCGCGACTGCATATTCATATAGGCGTATAAACACCCTATAACAATCGACGCGATAAAAAAGCTAATACCTGAGCACGCTTCGGCTACTAAGAAACGTCCTTCTGGGATTTCAATATACAGGCCACTTCTGTATATGGGAACCTGAATCCATTGCAGCATCATTACCGAAAGGTCTGCAGTTACTTCCTGCAATACAGGGATGAGTTCTTCACCGATAGGAATACAAAAGAGTATAAAAAATAGCGGAAAAAGAATCTTTTTAGCTTGCGTATTTCCGAGTAAAAACCAAACACTTAACGGCAGGAATGTAAAAGTCGCTATGTGCATGAACAATTGCACACCACCTGATAACCCAACAGCGTATATACCTGCGCTACCAATGCACGGTATAAGCACCCAATAATTTGGTTCTATCGCAGATAAAGCAAGTTGCTCTCTTTTAAGATATATAAAATAAATACTGGCTGGTATAACAAACAAGCAATGATTAAATGTATCTGTAATTAGCCATATATCTACGGCGGTAACCAATCCCTGCCAAAAAGTAGCTAACCAAAGCAGTACAATGAGCAGTAAAGATGCAATTCCCGTAAATGAATGACGCTCTTTTACGGCTTTGGTATTTCCATCATTCATTAGACAGACTCCGTCCTTCCCTATCTATTATTTTGTAATGTTATAAACGTCTTTCATGGTGCCCCATGAAAAGTCGTTCAATAAACGCTCTAATTTTCCCTGCGTTTTATTTAAATTCACGTAATGTCGGAATTTGGATTTGAGAGGAGCATTGACCATACGAGGTTGATCAGCATCAATCTCCCACGGATGAAAATAAAAAGAATAGGGCTGCTTTTCTTTTTTAAGATAACCACTAATCAAAGATTTCGTTAATGTATAAGGATACAAGCGAAAGTAGCCTCCTCCGCCAATTGGAGTTTGGCGTCCCATCACTTTATGCGTAGGTATCGGAATCTCTATGATCCCTTCTTTTCGCATATAAGCAAACCGTGGCCAATCTGGCGTGCCATATAAATCATGCTTCACTGGATAAGTACTTGAACTGTATTGAAAGCCTAAATCTGCCAATACTTCAAACGCCCATTCATTATCATAACCAATTGAAAAACTGGGTGCGCGGTAACCTGTTAACGCCTCGCCAAGTAAATCTTCAAGATGATTTTTAGAGCGAGTCACGTCAGCGGTGAATTCTTCTCTAGTTTGCTCGGTTGCACGCCTGTGAGCGTACCCATGGCTGGCAACTTCGTGTCCCTGAGCATGTATCTCTTTAATCAATTCGGGATAGCGTTCAGCAACCCAGCCGAGGACAAAAAACGTTGATTTGACTTTGTGCTTAGCAAACATATCAAGCAAGGTACGCGTATTCTTGTCAACCCTCGGCTGATAGTCCTTCCATTGCTCTGGTGAAATAACTGACTCAAAGGCTGAAACATGAAAGAAATCTTCTACATCGACTGTCATAGCATTTAATACGCTATCCGACATGGTTATCTCCCTTTACCGAATAGCACGACTTCAACGGTACGGATTAAAATAAGAATATCGAGCATTAAACTTTGATGTTTAACGTAATACAAATCAAATTTTAACTTTTCCATTGAATCCTCAACACTGGCGCCATATGGGTAGTTTAACTGTGCCCAACCTGCCAAGCCTGGCTTCACATTATGCCTTTGATTATAATAAGGAATTTCGCGAATAAGCTGCTCGACAAACTGCGGGCGCTCTGGTCGCGGTCCGATAAAAGACATTTCACCACGAAAGACATTTAATAATTGGGGCAATTCGTCAATTCGGTACTTACGTATAAACTGGCCGACTTTCGTCACGCGATCATCATTCGTTGTCGCCCATTTGGCACCGTCTTTTTCTGCATCTGGACGCATACTTCTGAACTTTATAATGTTAAACAACTTGCCATTCAAACCAACTCGCTCTTGTTTATAAAAAACAGAAGCTTTGATCCCATTATTATCTTCAAAATAAATAATCAGTGCAGTAAGCAGCATAAATGGCCAAGTAAACATCAATACGACGAAAGCTAAAAGGCTATTCATTCCGTAATCGAGTGCATCTCGCAGGTAGTTTTGCGAATTAAAACCGTTGGAGTAAATAACCCAGCTAGGGTACATGAGATTAACCACAATCTGCCCGGTTTCGCGCTCCATGAAATCAAGCAAATCGGTGACTTCAACACCGCGAAGACGGCAATCAAAAAGTATTTCGACCGGTAGCGTTCCACGCCTTTGGTCACATGCGATCACGACTTCGTCAATATCATTGTCAGTAATAAAATTGCGGAAATTTTCATCAACTTTAACGTGAACTAATTTCTCGTTTTGAATTCCTTCTTCACGGTTATCGCCAGGAATAGGGATAAAACCTAAGAGCTCAAAGCCGAAGCGGTCTACCTCACGGCGCATACGCTTTTCAATAATAGACGCTCGTTCACCAGCTCCAATAACAACAATTTTAGTTTGGCCTAAGCCCAGAAGACCAAGCCGATTAATGAAATAGCGAAAAATAACTAAGGCAACGATGCACAAACCCGCTGCGATTGGCAGGAAGTACTGATGTAAATCGATATACCCTAGAACCGTGTTCCCCAAGATTTCCATAACGAAATACCCGAGAGCAACACTGACGAAAATTCGACGAATAATCCCGCGAAATGTCTCACGTAGTTTCGATTCGTAGAGCCCGACAGAAAGTGCCGAAACAATCACTAAAAACGTAAATAAACCAATGTAAAGTGATACATCTCCTACTTGCGGTGTAGATGACCCAGTGATTTCACTTACAATCCCCAAGGTTAAATACAAAATATACGCGACTACTGATGCTTCTAAAATCATCAGTATGTTAGAACGTCTTACTTCCTTTCGATTAACAAAACTCATTAATCTCTTTCCTCTATTCGTAACGACTTAATCATTTACTATTCTCAAATATAAATCAGTATCTGAGTCCGATTAACTTTTTATTATTGTTCATTATTTTATGTTTTGAAATAAGTCTAAATCTTGTTACATTGATGATCGATGAGTTCAACACACGGAGCTACAATTTACATGAAGACTAACAAAATAGCATTCTTCAATTTAGTATTTTTATCAATTCTAACCCTGGCAGGATGCTCAAGCAGTAATAGTAGCCTCCCTCAAGCGTCAACTTACCCTTCACTGACGACGTCAGTCGATAATTATAAGTATTTAATCGGTGCAGGTGACACACTGTCTATTTTCGTATGGCGTAACCCAGATATATCGGGTTCTTTTATCGTACGTCCTGACGGCAAAGTCACGACTTCGCTGGTAGAAGACATAGAAGTGACGGGAAAAACACCAACTGTACTGGCACGAGAGTTAGAAGAGTCATTAGGGAAGTATATTAACAGTCCGCGGGTAACAGTAAGCGTCACAGGTTTTGCTGGTCCCTTGAGTGAGCAGGTTCGCGTCATTGGAGAAGCCACCAACCCAAGTGCAATAAATTACACGCAACAAATGACATTACTTGATTTAATGATAGCTGTGGGTGGCTTAACTGAGTTTGCGGCGGGTGATAACGCAAAACTGGTTCGTACAATTGATGGTCAACAAAAAACCTTTGCCATAAACATCGAGTCGCTCATTCGTGACGGTGATATCGCGAAAAACATCGACATTCTTCCTGGTGACATCATTATCATTCCTGAAGCATGGTTCTAGGCTAAGCGCACTTATTAAGGATATGGACATTTAAATGCAAGATTTACAGAAAACGCTTGAGCTTTTGCTCGACTACCTTCGTGGAGTTTGGGTCAAAAAGCGCTACGTTATGATTTGCAGTTGGCTTATTTGCCCTATTGGATTTGTATATATTGCTTCTTTGCCTGACGTGTATCAGTCTCAGGCGCGTGTATACGTAGACACGCGCTCAGTATTACAACCTCTACTGAGAGGTCTCGCTGTTCAAACAAATCCCCAGCAAGAAATCTCCATGATGGTAAAGACTTTACTAAGTCGACCTAATTTAGAGGTGATTGCTCGGGAGTCTGATTTGGACGTAACGGCCCTCACGCCAGAAGACTATGAGGATATGATTTCTGATCTGTCTAGCAATATATCCTTGCGCTCAGCCGGACGAGACAATTTGTATACCATCGCCTATACCGACAGCGATCCGCAAATGGCTAAGACCGTCGTTCAAGAAACTTTAGATTTGTTTGTCGAAGGCGCGTTAGGCAGTTCAAGGAAAGATTCCGATTCAGCCAGCCGATTTATCGAAGAACAAATTACGGATTACGAGAATCGACTTTCATCAGCTGAACAACGCGTTGCCGATTTTCAACGTAAGTATTCGTCACTGCTACCAGAAAAAGGCAATTTTTATCAGAACTACACTGAGCTTAACGCTCAGTTAGAACAAACAATCCTTTCAATAAAAGAAACTGAACAGCAAATTAAAGCACTTTCTGGAGAACTGCGGGGGCCAAATTCGCAGGTGGATAGCTTTGCGGTTAAACCTTCAGATGCCGACTCAATTCTTACCACGCGGTACGATGCGAGGATCGAAAGCTTAGAAGAAAAACTCGATGAGCTTTCTTTGAAATACACTGATTTACACCCAGATGTAATAGAAACAACAAGCTTGCTAGAAGCCTTACAAAAATCTCGTCAAGAAGAAATAGATGAATATTTATCCAATACTTCTAACGAAGATCCAAGTAATTCTCTTGGTGGGCTTTCAAAAGAAATTCGTATCGAAGTATCTCGCTTACAAAGCCTTATCGCATCATTAAACGTGCGCAAAGACGATTTTGAAACGAAAATTGAAGAACTCAAACAAAAAATTGATCTTGTACCGCAAGTAGAAGCTGAATTTACCGCATTAAATCGAGACTATGGAATAACGAAACGTAAGTACGAAGAGTTGCTTTCTCGCCGTGAGTCCGCTGACTTAGCTCAAAAAGCAGATGTGTCTTCTGAAGATGTTCAATTCAGAGTCATAGACCCCCCACTAGCCCCTTTGGCACCGACCGGACCAAACAGGCTAATTGGGTATACCGCTGTGGTATTTGTAGGATTTGCAGCAGGACTAGGTATCGCTTTTTTGATTAGTCAACTTAATCCAATCTTAATTAGAGGAAGTCAACTAACGTCGCTAACATCCTACCCTGTACTCGGTGTTGTATCACATTTAAACGTTAAAGAGATACGCACCGTAAACAGAACTCGTATCTTAGTCTTTATGTTTTCTTCCGGCCTTATTTTGATGTTGTACGGCGCCTTAGTAGCAACCGAAATAATGAATATTGACGTATTATCAAGGGTATTAGCATGAATACTATAGAGCGCGCTTTATCCAAACAAAAACAAAATGAAAAAAACAAAGAAGCGAGTGCTTCAGAAAATTCTGCGTCCAAAAACGAAATATTTGGTTCTAATCAATCATCACCAGAGGTGCCTGAAGCAACGCCTAACGCTCCGACCACGACAGGAAATATAGAAATAGACCTGTTTAAAATGGAAGAGAAAGGATTCGTTTCGACCAGTGCGAAACGTCGATTGATAAATGAAGAATATCGCGCGATAAAACGCAAAATTATTGATAACGCGTTCGGGCCTCTTTCCAAATCATTGAACAACAGCAATATTATTATGGTGACCAGTTCTAGGCCGGGCGAAGGTAAAACATTTACCGCAGTCAACCTCGCATTAAGTATCGCTTTGGAACAAGATAAAACGGTTCTACTGGTCGATGCCGATGTGCTTAGGCCAAATGTTATGCGAACTTTGGAGCTGCAAAACCAACAAGGTCTAATGGAGTACTTGCTCGGTGAAAAATCCGATATTGCCCAAGTAATGTGCCAAACCAATGTACCAAATTTACGTATTATCCCAGCTGGTAAATCTCACCACCTATCTACCGAGTTGCTCGCAAGTGAAAAAATGTACGATGTCGTGCAGGAGTTTGCAAATCGATATCCAGATAGGATCGTGATTGTAGATACACCACCGTTACTGGGTATAAACGAAACTGCCATCTTAGCAAACTTAGCGGGGCAGGCAATTGTAGTTGCTGAAGAACAAGCCACTAAGATTTCTGATATTCAAGAAGCGGTTAGTCATCTGAATCCTGAAATGGCAATTGGGTTTGTGGTAAACAAAGGGCAAAAAATAAACCGTAAGGGAACGGGTTATGGTTATTACTACGCAGGAGCAAATTAGTGTCAGTTAATACCGCACCAATCATTCGAAACAAAGTCCTAATCGCAGTGGCGTTAGCCTGTGGAAGTGCAAGTTCAGTTGGTGCAGGAGAGATTAAAATTGCCCCTTCAATAACAACTTCGGGATATTACTACAAGACTGAAATTGGCGAAGAGCCGTCAGAGAATACCGAAGCGGTCTCTATTATTCCTAAGTTGGTTACTCTGTACAATGCAAGAGTCGCCAGTGCATCATTGGTGTTAGAAAATACTACAGTAGAGCAACGAAGCGATAGGCCTAACACTGATAAAAGTTTCACTGAGTTTCGCTATAACGCTTCGACACAGTTAATCGAGAATTCGCTAACCTTTTCGGTTAACGGGGATCATAGTTACCGTGCCATAGAAGCATCTGACACCATAATTGCAGACAAGGTTTTATCTAGCAGTGAGTTAACAAAAACGACAAGCGATGCAGCTCAGTTGAGCTTTATGATCCCAAATCCTAAATTTATTGGATTATCATTTCAGACTGGCTTTTCAAAAACCAGTTCGGATGACACTTTAGCAACTGACACTGGTCTTAACGGTGAAACCACGTTCGCTAGCGCTCAACTATATCAAGGTGGACATTTTAAAGGATTCACCTTTTTACTATCTTCACAATACTATGATACTAAACGTGATAGTGCGCAAGACTATGCCTCAACCTTGTCTAGCGCTCGTGTTGGGCTTGATATATCCAGCGAGATATCGTTCGTTTTAGTAGGGTCAGACAGTGATTACGGACTAGATGAAAGCGGATTCAGCGGAGAGCGACAAAATTTAGATACAACAAGCTATGGGGCAGGATTCATTTGGAATCCGTATGCTGATAACACAATCGAGATTACCTACAACAAGCTGGATGAGGGCGATAACACTACAGGTTATGTAGGAATAAATACTCAGTGGGCGTTTTCAGAACGAACCGCAATGCAATTTACGTATGGTAAACGTTTTTACGGTGACGCCTACTCATTTAATTTTGATTATAAGTTAAAGTCATTTAGCGCTTATGCAACTTATAATGAAGATGTTACATCATATTCAAGATTAAGCTTTGAAGCTGGTCCTACCAGCTTATTTGTATGCCCGATAGGGTCAACGGAGTTTGCTGATTGCTTTCAACCAAACTCCGCGGATTACGCATTGCAGGCTGGTGAAGAGTTTAGAGGCCTAAATAGTTTCACAACGGATATTACGGATGAAACACTGTTCAGAAAGTCAGGCAGGATTGGCTTTGGATATGATAAAGGGAAGTTAAATGCTTCGCTAAATTTGACCAATAACACGACTGAATACCTTGAGTCGAATCGTGATCAAACTACAAATACAGCGTCACTATCATTGTCTTACAGACTAAGCCGAAGAAATACATTAGGTTTGTCTTCAAGCTTTTCGTCTGTTGATTACAGTGACTCTGACCTCACAAATGACGTGACAAACTTAACAATAAACTTCAACCGAAAATTAAGCCGCCAACTCACTATGGATGTATCAGCACGTTATGTTGAGCGCGAAACAGAAGACGAAAATCGAGATCTCACCGATTCTCGCCTAACTGTCAGCTTAAATTATCAGTTTTAATATCCATTCCAGTAAGTAATTAACGATCAATCCCTTTTTCGTCTTTCTCGAACAGGGATTGTAGCTCTGACTTTCCTTGTTCATTAATATCAATCATTTGCTGTAAATTTAAGTTCTTCGTAGCACTGATATTGACCAGCTTATCATCATGTTTCGCAAACACCTCAACTGTACGGGTCGCTCTATCCTCGTCAAACCCATACGCTTGAAGTAGTTTCTCTGCTGCTTTTAATCCTGCAGGAAATACCTCTCGTACATAAGTATTAATACCGGCCCTTGCATAATTAATCACACTCATTCGATTACGCGCCCTAGCTATAATCTTAATGTGCGGAAAATGATCACGCACTAAGTAGGCGATCTTCAGCGCTTCTTGTTCATTGTCTATGGCTATCAGCAACACCTTCACTTTACTGATCCCAGCTGTACGTAATAAATCTAGGCGACTAGCATCGCCATAAAACACTTTACTACCGAACTTCTTCAGGAATTCTATTTGTTCAGGGTCTTTGTCCAGTGCAATAAACGGGATTTTATTCGCCGTTAAAATACGTGCTGATACCTGTCCAAATCGTCCAAGCCCCGCGATTAAGACTTTAGGCTCTTTTTCATCCGGCTCTGCGTCATATACCGCAGGGCAATTCTTACTGTTAAACCAAACACTGTGCAAAATAACTAATGGTGAGGTCAGTGCCATAGAGATGCCCACAATCAAAGTCACTTGCTGAGAAATCAAAGTCTCAATAACCCCAGTCACTTCTGCTTGAGACATTACTACAAAGGCGAATTCTCCACCTTGGGAAAGCATCAGCCCTATTCGCACGGCATCCGTGGTATTTTGCTTAGCTACTTTTAAGATAGCGAAGATTACACCACCTTTAACCACGACCAAAAGCACGCTAGCCCCCAAAATGAACAAGGGTTCGGATACCAACAAAGCTAAATTTAAATTCATCCCGATAGCGATAAAAAACAGCCCTAAAAATAGTCCCTTAAAAGGAGCAATTTCCGTTTCAAGCTGGTGTTTAAAGCTTGAGTTGGCTAATAAAATTCCTGCAACAAATGCCCCCATCCCCATTGAAAGTCCGGCATCTTGCATGCCTAACGCTGTCGCTATCACGATAAGCAATGCCGAGGCAGTCATTACTTCTGAATTGCCATAAAGTGAAATCAAGCTCAAAAATGGATTTATAAGAAAGCGGCCTATCACAAGCACAGCACATAAAGCTAATACGCTTACCCACCAAGCAGGTCCACTTGCTACATCACCTGGGGACAGGCTCGCTACGAGCAGTAATATGGGGATGACAGCGACATCTTGCATCAACAAAACAGAGAATCCCTGTTGCCCAGGAGGTGTTTTCAATACACGGTGTTCTTCCATTAACTGTACCGCAAATGCGGTCGATGACAGTGCAACAGACAAACCTACCACCAAAGCTGCGACAGGTGATAAGGAAAGAAGCAACAAGCACATAGCCCCAATAAACACTGTGCTAAACAGCAGTTGTGAGCCCCCTGTCAGCATAATTTTTTTACGCATGTCCCATAGTTGCTTAGGGTCAAGCTCGAGACCGATTATGAATAACAGAAAAACGACGCCCAATTCCGCTATGTGTAGTATGGTCTGCGGATCATTCACCCAATCCATAACCGACGGACCGATAACCACGCCTGCTACAAGATAGCCTAATATGGCCCCCAACTTTAATTTTCTAAAAATAGGAACGGCCACCACAGCTGCTACTAAAAATACTACCGCGGATCCCATTAAGCTCATCTGACTTTCCTAAAACACATATTAGGCATGATCATATCAGACCATACCTCGCAAACACATCAGCTTAGCTAAGCATAGATAGTCAAAATAATTTACTTTTCACTAGCGCTGCTATACTTACCACGTTAACAAGTGGTTAATAAACAGTCGGAGAAACCAATGTTTAGACATTACTACATAACAGATGATTTAGAAGACCTAAAACAGGTTGAACAAGAACTATTAGATAGTGGGCTAACCGTCCCGCAGTTTCACGTTTTAAGCGAGAACGATGCTGCTCTTGAAAAGCACCACCTGCATGCTATTGAAGCGGTTTTGAAAAAAGACGTCGTGCACTCCACCCAGCGTGGTGCGATCATCGGCGTGGTTGGCGCACTACTTATACTAGTCGTCGCTTATTTCTTTGAGTGGTACACCACAGCAGTAGGTTGGATCCCATTCGGCTTCTGTGCAGTGGTTATTCTGGGCTTTTGCACCTGGGAAGGTGGCCTAATCGGAATACAAACCCCAAATTATCAGTTTAAACGCTTTCAGCAACTTCTTAATCAAGGAATGCACATATTCTTTGTTGACATAAACCCCGAGCAGCAATCGATTCTGCGAGACGTTGCGAGTAGCCATCCTAGTTTGCGCTATGCAGGTTCAGGAGAAGCCACCCCAGGCTGGGTAGTTAGCGGCCAGAATAAATTCAGCCAAGTCATGAAGTCTATGCCATAACCCTGGTAAGGGTTTTATGGACGTTTGGTATAACCAAAGCCGTAAGTACGATACTCACTTCTCGTATTTATGGCTTTATTTTTATAAGGTCGCTATACATTAGATATCGTTTCCATATCATTTATACCATTCCATTTTAATAATCTGAACACACATCAAGAGTGTAAAGGCCTTAGACAAGGCGCATGACTGGTTGGGGGGATACACGAATAGTTATTCTCTTTCGAAGTCTTACAACTCAGTGTAAGCTCTTTTAACACCCGCCTGAAAGGTATGGCCCCAGCGACTTTTGCTCTGCGCTCTGACTATATGAATGAGCAGCAACCATTACTGTATAGCGACGCCTTGTTCAAAAACCGCTAGACGCATTCTGAAGGGGCACTCATTCATGCGGATTGGTATTCGTTTACTCTTACTCTTTAAAAGGAATTTTCATGTACATACGTTTAGCGCATTTCTATTTAGTATTACTTATCTGCATTAGTCCAATAGCGTTACAACAAGCCCAAGCGCAGACTAAGCAGGTAAACAAACAGGCTACAATTCAGACCTCGCTCGGCGACATTGCTATCGAGCTATACTCGCAACAAGCCCCAGCCACTGTGGCCAATTTTATTGCCTATATCAAGGATGCCGCTTACAACGGAGGCGATTTTTACCGTGTTGTAGGGCCAGACAATGATCAAGGCACGCCACAAATATCAGTGATTCAAGGTCGAGCAAATTTACACCACAAAGATTTCTCCCCCATTTCGCTCGAAACAACAAAGTACACATCCCTCAAGCACCAAGATGGAACCTTATCAATGGCACGAGGCGGCCCAAATACTGCGACTCAAGAGTTTTTCATTTGTGTTGGTGACCAACCAGCGCTCGATTTCGGTGGTAAACGCAATCCCGATGGTCTCGGTTTTGCCGCTTTTGGAAGAGTGATTTCAGGAATGGATATTGTTAGAAAAATACAGCGTAATAGGCAGACCAAAGCCGTGGAAGATCCTTATATAAAAAACCAGATATTAGCTCAGCCCATCGAAATACAATCCATAATATTGAGTAAATAATAAGGCAACCTCTCTGATGCTTCACGTTTAGCATACAAAAATAAGAACACTGTATAACCTAAACCGATAAGCGCTCGCGCGGATATGTATATGCTGCTCTCAAACGTAAGCGAATTTGATCTTAAATGCGGCTAAAAGAGTAAAACCTTGATATTCGGATAACCATTTCGGCACAAGCAAAAGGATAATGTATGTTTGATTTCTTAAAATCGTCTCCCGTAAAAAAGCTCAAGAAACAATATAACCAAAAACTTGAAGACGCTATGTTAGCGCAAAGAAAGGGCGATATTCGGGCCTACGCGACATTAACAGCTGAAGCTGAAGCACTGTGGAGCGAAATCGAAACGCTTGAAAAAAACGAAAGGCGCTGAAGTGCCTGAACTCCAACCGGACACTTATTTTTGGAGCCTGTAATTAATTTTGTGGTGCGACACGAAGGTGCTCCTGTGATTATTTAATCCAATGGATTGGATGTTAAACCTACTGTCTCACCAGTAGTTCCCTACTCAGCTGTGCGTTGACGGTAACATTGAGGTGCAAAGCGCTGAGAACAATGTAGCCACGAGAAACCGTAGGTGCAACCTGTAAAGGTAGCTCCGAAACTGCTAGCGGTGAAGGCGCTAAGGATGATGGTAAGGTCAGCAAATGCAAATCTCGAAAAGCATCGCAACTGTTAAGAAGCTAAAGCGGCTGACAAGCTTCAACCAAATGGTAAGCGATCAAGAATACCCTTTCACAGATGGGATATCCTGAGTATACGCATCGCCGGTGTAAAAGAGAGACCTAACCCATCGAGTCACAGGAACGAAACGTGGAAACCCCGTATAGCTCCGAAAGGTAGTTTGGCCGCAAGGGTAAATAATGGTTATGCGGGAATGGGAGGCCGGAAAAAGCCAATGGTTGTCGGATCCGTACAAGAGTTATTAAAGAAAGCCCCCTAATACCAACCCCGGTAAATCATTAACCACTTAGAGAAAATCTAGGCAACCACCCCCGCCGCTCGGTATAACTGTAAGTGCACATCAACAAGCGCGCTGATGTCCCGTTGATACCCACCGCCTATCACAGCCGCCACCGGCACTCCCTGTTTACTGCAAGCGTCGAACACCATACAGTCTCTGGCGTACACCCCTGGGGTAGATATATGTAAATGCCCTAAGTCGTCATTAACGTGGATATCTACACCAGCATCGTATATCACTGCATCAGGCTGAAAGGTGCTAAATGCTTGATGCAAAGCGCGCTCAACCACAGTTAAATATTCATCGTCTGTTGCCCCCTTCGCTAATGGAAAGTCTAAGTCAGAAACCTGCTTGCGATGAGGAAAGTTCTTCTCGCCATGCAGAGATACAGTGAAAACCTTCGGGTTGTTAGAGGCTAATTTAGCGGTGCCGTCTCCTTGGTGAACGTCACAATCGAAAATCAATACTTTGTTAATAGCTGAGGCCTGCAACATATTCAAAGCGGCTAAATACAGATCATTAAACAAACAAAAACCTGCGCCAAAATTCGCAAATGCATGATGATATCCACCGGTTAAATTCAATGCTTTACCCTGTTCAAGGGCTAGGTTTGAAGTCATGACTGTGCCTGCAACAGCCGTTAAAGAGCGCTGAATCAGTTGCTCTGACCAAGGAAAGCCGATCCTACGCATGGCTTTAGGGTCAAGCACACCTTGGGTAAGGCCATTGACATAATCGGGACTGTAAACGCGTTTTAACTGACTTGGTGTGAGCGCATCCGGTTGGTAAAACTGGGCTTTGGGTACGCCTAAGCTGATAAGCCTATCGTAGATAGCTTGATACTTCTCAATGGGAAATCGGTGTTTAAAGGGTAAATCTAGCTGACTGTAAATGGGATGAAAAACTAAAGGTGTCGACAAAAGATGGCTCTCATTCATATACTTAGCTTCAGCCCAATATTCGGACCAGAGCATTATTTACCTTATTGTCTCGTCGGTTTTCCTTCGCTGCAAGGCATATTTATTTCCTAAGGAGTTATCTTGTTAGTTACCTTAACCCAGCTGCAAGCGCGCGTAATCGGTGTACTACTTGAAAAAGAAGTCACCACACCTGAGCAATACCCACTTTCATTGAACAGTATCACCACCGCCTGTAATCAAAAAAGTAACCGTGAGCCGGTAATGGAGCTCACCGAGCTTGAGGTGCAAAATACCCTTGATGAGCTGCGCGCAAAAAATATGATATTTGAGCAAAGCGGCAGTCGCGCCACACGCTATAAACATCGTTTTTGTAATACTGAATTTAGCGATTTACAGCTCACGCCCCAACAGTTAGCTATCATTTGCGTGATGTTATTACGCGGTCCGCAAACACCCGGAGAGCTTCGCACCCGTGCCCAGCGTATGGCGGGTTTTACCCATGTGGATGAAGTCGAGAAGGCCCTAAATGAATTAATGGATTTTAACGGTGAGCAATTGGTCGTGCGCTTAGAACGCGAACCTGGCAAACGAGAATCACGCTACGCCCAGCAGTTTTACAAAGACACCAACGAAGCGACTAGCCACGAACCAGCAGTGGACTATTCGGCCAGTACGCCTAGCACTTCAAGTGCCTCATTCACGCCCAACAGCGCCTCGCAAGAAGCACGTATAGCGGCGCTAGAAGATACCGTCGAGCAATTACGTGATGAACTACAACAGCTTAAACAAACCCTAGATGATTTGACCGGATAAGGTACTTTGCGCTATTACATATAGATGTATAAGCGCAGCCTTAGGGTATCGCTAGTGCGATTGGGTCAATGGCTAGTCGCTATTGACCCATACGAGGCGCATCTGCATTAGCAGTGAATGTTAGGCGCAAAATTTGTTTACCTGTAGGGGCATGTAGTTTTTCTTCTATTTGTTTGAAGCCGTACCTAGCATAAAAACTTCGCCCGATTGAGTTATCTTTAAACACCTCCACATCGAGATCGCCGTGCAGCTCTTGAGCCTTATCCATTAAGGCTTTGCCGATACCTTTTCCATGACAATATGGCTGCAAAAATATTGCGCCTACTTCGTTGCCCATCAGCGCAATGAAGCCTTCAACAAGATTGTCGATTTCTGCTACCCATGTATTCGTATTTGGCATATATACTTCAGCGACATTTATTCGTTCTTGGGCGATGAATTCGTCGGTCATAAATGGATGTGCTAAACGTGTTGCCGCTTCCCATGAGCTAAGTACTAAGGGTAAATCTGAAGCCAAATACTGGCGAATGTTTACTTTCATTGTTTTCTCTTCTCTCTCAAGTCAATTACGCTGATGTTACCGACTTACAAAAGGCTAAGATTGAAGAAAAACGACAGTTTTAGGTAATTTCGAAATTACCGTAAATATCTATCGTAAGATCCCGTTGTTGCGCATAACGCGCCGGTGTACTTCCAATCTTGCTCTTGAGTTGACGAATTAAATGAGATTGATCACTAAACCGATACTTATAGGCAATATCGGCCCAATTAATATCGCTTTCATCGCGCTGATATAAATCATTAAGCAAATTCTCTAACCGCAGCATAGACTGGACTTGCTTCATGGATAAGCCCGTCACCCTATAAAAACTACGCTCAGTGGTACGTTGTGAAAGATGTAGTTGGTCGCCAATTTCATTAACTGGTGTGTGACTCAGTAAAGGTAAGATTTCGCGCACCAAGCGGCTATGTTTATCTTCGTAATTATCTATTAGCCACGGCGACAGTAATTGCTCTAACTTACAAATGGCTTGGTGTTTGTTATCTTCAGCGGCAATTAAAAGCAGCTCTGAATCGAAAATGTCAGTGCCACTAAGGCAATTGACTTCAACCTCTTCAATTTTATCCAGACAAGAAGTAACACTATTTATATCTAAAGAGTAAAGCGCCCCAATCTTAAATTTAACACCGAGAATCGCGAAAGGAGCTGAATGATCCAGCATAAAGGTATTCACATGCGGGAAAACCCAATGACTTCCTCTAGCGTTTTGCACAATAGAGCCATGTGTATACTCATAGGCTCGGTTTGAACGAGCAATAATTAAATGAGAGGAAGGATCTGGATATAACTTTGGAAAATTAAAATTTTGGTCGTGAGGTTCTTTTTCTAAAAACCAATAACACTCAATATATTTAGCAAGATGTTCTATTCTCGGCAATAGCCTCCAGCTTTTCATTCACTATACCTTTCTCGTTACTCCCCACACGACTGTAAAGCCACACTTTTGCCGAACTTCACACAAATGTAAGCGCAAAGCCTAATACTGACAAGTATAATAATGACACCCGTAGCAATATAATAATGACATCCATAGCAACATAATAATGCCCCCCATAGCTATATTCGTCGCCCATTCTCAATAACAAACACCTCCCCCAACAGAAAACCGCCCAATCCCAATATATAAAGCCCAAATATGAAGGCACCCATGATAAAACAGAATATAAAATATAATGACACCCATTATAAAAATGGTTAATTTTCATCCCTCAACTATACTTGTTGTGTGTTCCATTTTATTGAGTAGACTGTTATGCCTCAGTCACGAAAAAGCCAAATCAGTTTAATCGATACGCCTTATTATCACTGTGTGTCCCGTTGTGTTCGCCAGTCTTTCTTATGCGGTACAAGCACGCTGACAGGGAAAAGCTATGAACATCGTCGTGGCTGGGTAGAAGTGCGTTTATTGTTTCTAGCGACAGTATTCGCAATAGACATTTGTGCCTATGCGGTCATGAATAATCACACTCATGTGGTGCTTAGTGTGGATAAAGCCTTGGCTGATAATTGGGATAGCGATGAAGTGTTGAGGCGCTATCACAAGCTGCATAGAGGCACATTGCTGACTCAAAAATTCATGAATGGCGATACGCTGAGCCAAGGAGAGCTAATCACCTTTGATGAAACCGTTGAAATTTATAGAAAACGCTTGTACGACATCAGCTGGTTCATGCGTGACTTGAATGAGCACATTGCCCGTCAAGCCAATAAAGAAGATGCCTGTACCGGTAGGTTTTGGGAAGGGCGATTTAAATCTCAAGCCTTGTTAGATGAAAGTGCGGTGCTGGCTTGTATGGCCTATGTGGATTTAAACCCGATTAGAGCGAAGATAGCCAAAACACCTGAAACAGCAAAACACACCAGTATCAAAAAGCGCATACACGCCGCTAAACATCATCAACCTCAACCAAGTACGCTAATGCCCTTTGCGGGAAGCTCAAGGGAAAACATGCCCCACGGAATCGCTTACTCCCTCAAAGACTACTGTGAGCTTATCGATACCACAGGTCGCTGTATTCGTGATGACAAGCCTGGTTATATCGACAACACTCAAAGCCCTATTCTAGAAAGACTAGGACTAGACTCAGCACAGTGGTTAGCCTTAACCACTGAATTTGAAAAACACTTCTGCTACG
>Ga0207897_100149_pt1 | contig 32913 bp, 19 predicted proteins | sample LinPmetageLP42_FD_184054 | JGI IMG/M metagenome (GOLD analysis project Ga0207897, IMG submission 184054) | Marine viral communities from the Pacific Ocean - LP-42 (SPAdes) | ecosystem: Environmental > Aquatic > Marine > Oceanic | place: Pacific Ocean | collected 2010-08-27
GGTGACACGGTCACGGTCCAGCTCATAGAGCTGATGGGAGACGTTGACTTGCGGGAAGTCGCGGCGGAAGGATTCGGCGCGCTGCCAGTGAATCGTCGCACGATAGCCATCGAGCAACCCGGCGCGAGCCAGCTCACGAGTGCCGGTGGAGATGCCGCCCAGCATCACGCCACGCTCGGCCAGACGCTTGAGCCAGGCCAGCAGCGCGGGATTCGAGGCCACCTCCTGCAGGCTCGCCTCGCCCGCCGGCTGAGCACCGCACACGAACAGGGCGTCCAGATGGCGCGAATCACTGGCGACCAGACTGTCCGGCGAGAGACTCAAGCCCGCCGCGGACGCCACGCCACGCCCGTCAAGCGCGAAAGTGACGGCCCGATAGAGTGTCTGCCCCGCGAGCTGATTGGCCACCTGCAGCGGCTCCAGCGCACAGGCCTGGGACAACAACGAGAAGCCGGGCAGCAGCACGAAGCCTATCTGGCGTTGCTGGGCCTGGGGGGAAACCAGTGAATCCACGGGCATGAGTGTGAGTCGAGGTCCGTCGCGTGAGGGTGGCGCCATATTGTGCCATGCCTCTGGCACTTGTGCCTGGCCCGGACTGGAATGACGCTCGAGATGAGGCCACCACACACGACGACGCCACCCCGAAGGATGGCGTCGTCAGTGCTCAACATGCAGTGCTCAGCGGGCAGCGCTCAGGTCTCAGCGCTCAGCGAGCTGCCAAGACCTCTGCGCTTATGCCGAGGCGCGCTTATATTGAGGCGCTCTTACATCTGAACGACATCGAACTCGACATCGGTGGCGACATCGGCATCGTAGTCGACGTCGTCACGGGTGAAGCCGAACAGCTTCAAGAATTCCTGCTTGTAGCTGGCGTAGTCGGTGATGTCGAACAGGTTGTCGCTGGTGACCTGCGGCCACAGTTCCTGACAGGCCTGCTGGACGTCGTCCTTCAGCTCCCAGTCGTCGAGACGCAGACGACCGGACTCGTCGGTGGCGATCTCGCCTTCGCCGTAGAAGCGCTCGGCGTAGAAGCGGTTGAGCTGCTCGATGGTGCCTTCGTGCAGGCCCTTCTCCTTCATGATCTTGTAGACCATGGAGATGTAGAGCGGCATGACCGGGATCGCGGCACTGGCCTGGGTGACCACGGACTTGAGCACGGCCACGTGGGCACGACCGCCCTTGGCGGACAGCTTCTCGTGGATGCTGCCGGCGGCGCGGTCCAGATCTTCCTTGGCGCGACCCAGCGCACCGTGCCAGTAGATCGGCCAGGTGATCTCGGTACCGATGTAGCTGAAGGCGACGGAGCGGGCGCCCTCAGCCAGCACGCCGGCGTCGTCCAGCGCCTGCATCCACAGCTCCCAATCCTGACCCCCCATCACGGTGACGGTATCTTCGATTTCCTGCTCGGTGGCCGGCTCGACCTCCGCTTCGATGATGGTGTCCTTGTTGGTGTCGATGGCAGTCGCGCGGTAGGTCTCGCCGATCGGCTTGAGCACGGAGCGCTTCACTTCACCGCTGTCCGGCAGCTTGCGCACCGGAGAGGCCAGCGAGTAGACGACGAGGTCGACTTCGCCCATGTTGGCCTTGATCAGCTCGATGGCCTTGGCGCGTGTCTCGTGGGAGAAGGCATCGCCGTTGATGGCCTGGCTGTAGAGGCCTTCCTGCTTGGCGAACTTGTCGAAGGCGGCAGAGTTGTACCAGCCTGCGGTGCCGGCCTTCTTCTCGGTGCCCGGCTTCTCGAAGAACACGCCCAGGGTATCGGCGCCATAACCGAAGGCTGCCGTGATGCGTGCCGCGAGGCCATAGCCACTGGAAGAACCGATCACCAGCACCTTCTTCGGACCACCGTCACGCTTGTCACCGACTGTCTTGCGGGTGATGGCGATCTGCTCGGCGACATTCTGCTCGCAGCCCTTGGGATGTGTGGTGGTGCAGATGAAGCCACGAACCTTGGGTTTGATGATCACGTAAAGAACCTCGTTTGCTGTTGGCCCGGCGTGTACCCGCCGATGCGATACTCGCTTCACCCTGACAGCAGGCAATGGCCGTCCTTGGGTGGTGAAGCGTATCGTGAAATAGGGCGTTCGAATCCCGTAAAGCAGGCTCAGTGCCAGCTCATGGGCGCTATTCTAGCGGCTGTCGGCGACGCTGTCCGCCCTGCCGTCATGATCCGCCATCTACCTGCATATCACTGGAGCCAGCCGCGGCGGCTGCCGTATCATGTAGGCCTTTTCACGTACTGCCATTCCACTGCCGTCCTGCATTCGCCGCTGATTGCCAGCCGCACTGTCCGACAGGCTCTTGCCCAGGATGTTTTCATGAACGATCAGAACGCTCACCTCGCCCCCGATGTGGCCGCCCTGCTCGAGCGCCGACAGGACATCTGGCTGGCGCTGTCTCCACTGTGGCTGGAGCGCGACCCACGTGAAGCCGAGTATCAGCACATGGCAGAAGTCGTCGAAGCCCAGGGGCTGAGCTTCCAGGAACTGGAAAAGCTCTATCGGCTGGAGATGGCCCCGGTACTGGTGCGAGAACAGGTCAGCATGACGCCCAACTTCAAGGGCTTCGATGACAGCCAGCTGCTGTCACGCCTGCTGCAGCATACGCATCGTCTGACACGTGGCCGGCGCATGTTCTGGCTGCTGTTTTCGGGGCTGGCCACGATGCCGAGTCGCCATCGCTACGGAAATCTGCTCGAGATCCTGCACCTGCGCGGCAATACGCCCCGCTAGCGCCCCGCCCGCAACCTGCATGGGGAAGCCTGACGAGGGCTCTGGCCTGCAACGCCCGAATGGCAAGACACCCCGCGACCGGAAGGCCACGGGGTGTCTTGTCGTGCTGTAGTGCTTGGTAGTGCTTGGTAGTGCTTGGTAGTGCTTAGAGCAGGGCTCAACCACCATTCCTCGAGGGGGCTTTCGCCGCCAGGCTCATGGCCGTTTGTGACGCGGCACTCTCAGCACCCCTTGTGCGCGGCGCTTCTGCCAATCAGACAGACTTGAAAGGCCTCGGCTGTCGCTGATGCGCTTGCCCCCTTCCAGACGTTTGCTCATCCACAGCGCACTGCCATTGAAACTGTAGATAGGCAGCAGGTCCGTGCGCTCACTGGCCGGCAGGATGGAACTGTTCAGGTTGTCCAGTACATCAGGATTGCGCGTATTGGCGCCCTGATAGGTCACGACCATATGGAACTGGTTGAGGCTGAGCGCCTTGACGTAGTGCAGACGCAGGCGGTCTTCCGGTACGCCAAGCTCGCGCAGGGTCAGGTACTTGGCCATGGCGAAGTCATCGCAATCACCGGCCCCTGCCCCCAGAAACTCCTGCGGCGTCGCCCAGTAATCGGTCGCTCCCCAGACGCTGAGGTCATCGGTGAAGTTGAGACGATTGAAGAAATCGTTCACTTCGCTCAACTGACGCCTGATCGGCGCGCCCTCCAGACGCTGCAACAGTTGCTGCCATTGCTGCACACGATTCCAGCCACCTGTCCCGTAGATCTGGATGAACTGGCGGGAATCCACCGCCTGTGCCAGACCCGCACCGAGCGACAACGCCAGCAGCACCCCGACCGCAAGACCCTCCCACCAGCGGCGATGATTCATGTCGAGGCACCCTGAATGTCACTTAGCGAGGCATATCTTCTGCTGGATTGGCGAGCCTTGCCATGACATCGACTGCCGGTGACACGAAGCCCTGATAGCCATCTGCGCCCAACGACATCGCCCGCTCCTGATCCGCCTCGGACTCGACGCGGGTCACGATGACCTGCGACTCGACCTGATGCGCGGTCATGCACAGACTCTGCAACAGCTCGGTGTCGACATCTTCGCGCTTGAAGAACGCCTGGTCGATCTTGACGTAATCAGGCCGCAGCGCCGACAGATAGCTGAGCTCCTTCAGCTCTCGGGCGAAGCGGTCGATGCCACCCCGCGCCCCCAGTCGGCGAGCATGTCGGAACAGCATCTTGATACGCTCCTGATGCCTGAGGGCGATGCTTTCGGACACCTCGATATCCAGACGCTTGCACAGGCGCGGATGCGCCGCCAACCAGTTGAGCAAACCAATATAACTGGCTTCATCGTCGAAGGTTTCTTCGGTCAGGTTGAGCGCCAGCCTGGGCACTTCAATCCGGTCGATATAGGACGCCAGCCACTCCAGAGCGCGCAGATCGAACTGCGCCCCCATGCGGAAATGGCGAATCACGGGCAGGAAGTCACCCGCACGATGCAGTTCATCACCATCGCGCAGACGGGCAAACAGCTCGCGGTGGAGCTCGCCACCATCATTGAGCAACACCGGCTGAGCGACGAAATCGAGTCCCTTGGGGGAATCCAGGGCCTTTTCGATGATCTCGCGCCACTCGCCGCGCGGACGCGCACGCCCACCCGCAGGGGCCAGCTCCACGCCCGACCCTTGCTCGATGGCCTGACGAAGCGTGGCATCTGCAACGGCATATATCTGGGTACGCTGCATGCCCGGCTCACGCCGAACGGCGCCAATGGCACAGTTCTCCGGCGGAATATCCACCAGCGGATTGGCATCCAGCAGGTTGTCGATATCCTCCGCCAATAGCGTGAGAAACTCCTGAAGCCGAGTTTCGTCGGTTTCCGGCAGCAACAGGCCGAAATCACTATTGGCCAGACGCGCGGCAATGATCGCCTCACCCGCCAGTTCGCGATCTTCCAGCTTGCGCGCGATGGCTTTCACCAGGGCGTCACGCCCCTTGTAGCCCTGCTCGCGATACACCACCTCGATATGCGACACGCGCAGCAGCGCGAAGCTGCCACCCATCGGCTCGCTCAGCCACTCATCGACCGCTCGATTCAAATAGCCGCGGTTGCCAAGCCCCGATACCGAGTCTTCTTCCGCCTGGCGCTGCAGACGCGCCAACTGCGCGGCCTGAGCCTCGAACTGGGTCTGCAGGCGCTGTCCAAGACGATTGACCGCCGAGGTGATGCCCTTGAGCTCCGCCACGCTGGTCTCTTCCAGCGGCGCGTCGAAGCGCTGTGTCTCCATCTCATTGAGGCGAGACGAGAGGCGCTCCAGCGGGCGCAGCAGACGGCGCATGACCAATGAGGCAATCAGCAGCGTGATCAGGCCGCCCAGCAACAGCCACAGCGCCAGACGCTTGGCCAGCTGCCAGAGCTGGTCATAGCCCTGGGCGGATTCGCCGGTCAGGCTGATCGTGCCCAGCGACGCCCAGCCACCCGGCAGCTCGCGGCTCGCCGATTCCACCGGCATGGGAATCAGGTCACGAAACCACTGCGGTGCCAGACTCTCGCGCACGACATTGAAAGCGATGGGTGTCGCGATGGCCACGCTCTCCAGCCTGGCATCGCGCACATGGCCTCCATCCACCGTGGCACGTATCAGGGCTTCGGCACTGGCGGCATCGCCAAGCTCTACATGTGGCACCAGCGCGAGACTCAGGCTCTGGGCGAGATTCGAGAGTTCGACGCGTTGTCGTTCGGCCAATGCATCACGGGTGTTGTTGACCTGGATGAAGAAGATACCGAGGGAGAACCCCAACAATACCAGCAACATCAAGGTAAACAGGCGGCGCGAAAGACTCATCTGATTTCCTCATCAACCATCAGCATGGCAACGGCGCACCCAGGGTGCGGTAGCGCCGTGGGTGGCTTAGCCCTGTTGTTGGACGGGGACGGCAACATTCATGGAATCCAGCAGAGCGCCGGTCGCCGACAGCAGGCGATAGTTGGCGGTTTCCAGATCAAAACGGGCGCGAATCAGGTTCTGCTGAGAGGTGAACAGCTCACTCTCGCTATCCAGAAGGTCCAGCAATGTGCGGCGCCCGATATCGAATTGCTTGCGATAACTCTCGCGGGTATCGGTCGCGGCACGCACATAACTTTCCAGGTAATCGATCTGACGCTTGAGGTTCTCGCGGGCATTCCATGCCAGACGAATCTCGTCACGCACATCGCGCATCACGCGATCATTGTCGTGCTCGACCGCTTCCAGCGCTGCCTGACGACCGCGGATCTCGGATTGATCACGGCCACCGCGATACAGGTTGTAGCGCATGACCAGTTCGACGCTCCAGTCGTCTGACTTGCTCTTGTCCTGATCATAATCATTGTCCAGCGTGCGATTGCCCTCGAGACTGAACTCGGGGTAGTTATCGCCCTTCTCGGCGTTCACTTCATGGCGGGCAGCATCAATGGAGACCCGCGCTGCCGCCAACAGCGGGTTGCGCTGATTGGCCTGCACGTAGGCGCTCTCGACATCCTCGCTGAGCAGGCTGGTGTCGATGCCCGGCATGCTGAGGTCCGACGGCATCTCGCCCACCAGACGCAGATAGGCAGAGCGGGAATCCTCGAGATTGTTGATCGATGACAGCACGCTGGCTTCGGCATTGGCCAGACGACCATCCACCTGACGCACGTCACTGCGCGCACCAAGGCCGGATTCCGCACGCCGCCCGATATCATTCGAGATACGACGGTGAGCCTCGAGATTGGCTTGTGCATACTTGAAAATCAGCTCATCACGCATGACCTGCAGATAGGCACCGGCCGTATCCAGCGCGATGTCATTGGCCTCGGCCGCGACCTGCAGGCGCTGGTAGTCCGCCTCTGTCTCGGCCTGGCGAATGCGCTCGATTGTCGTGTTGCCGTCCCAGAGCAGCTGACGGATGGTCAGATCAAGGCGCGTGTAATCGTGCCAGTCGTCATCGTCATTGACGCCGTCATCTTCCGAGTCGAACTTGCCATATCCCAGACGACCGGTCAGATCCACCGTCGGGCGATACGCCCCGCGCTGGGTTTCCGCTTCTTCGAGTCGCTGGATGTGACGTGAAACCTGAACGCGCGTGCGCGGGTTTTCCATTACCGCTCGGGATACGGCCTCTTCAAGAGTCGCAGCCGAAGCCTGAACGCCAAACCCCATCCCTGCGGCGATGCTCAACGCCAAGAGTGTCTTTTTCATTATGAGTTACCCTCGAATCCATCAAATCCTTGATCAACGTTCACGCAAGGCACCTTGCCTGGCGCGCAGAATCGGCTTCATCAGATATTGCAGTACGGTCTGATTGCCAGTGATCACATCGACACTGGCCTGCATGCCCGGGATGATCGTGAGCGGATCCGAGTCACTGCCAAGGTGGTTCTGCTCCGTCAGCACCTTGATCTCGTAGAAACTGTTGCCTTCTTCATCCTGCACAGTATCCGCACTGATCTGATCGACCTTGCCTTCCAATCCACCGTAGATGGTGAAGTCGTAGGCAGATAACTTGACGACGGCCGGCTGTCCGATTCTCAGGAAGCCGATGTCCTTGGGAGCGACTCGCGCCTGAACCAGCAGCTGGTCCTCGATGGGAACGATCTCCATCAGGTCTTCCCCGGGCTCGATGACGCCGCCTATGGTATTGATATTCAGCGTCTTGATGGCGCCCTGAACCGGAGAGGTCACCAAAGTACGATCGAGTCGGTCCTGAAGACTGGTGCGCCCCTCACGCAAGCGACCCAGATCCGCCTGGGTCTTGGCGAGCTCTTCCGCGGCACGTGAGCGGAATTCCTGCGCGACGCCGACCCGATTCGAGATGGCCTCATCCAGCTCCGATTGCTTGCCCGGCACGGCCAGGCGCGCCGATTCAAGATCACCCCGCAGGTCGTTGACCTCACGCTGGATCTTGAGAAGGTCCACCTGAGAGACCACGCCTTCACGCACCAGCGGGGCCGTCATGCCGAGCTCGCGACGTGACAGTTGATAACTGCGCTCGAGACTGTTGATGCGCGATCTCAACTCACGCAACTCCTGCTCCTTCTGCAGAATCTGTTCACGCGCGCCATTGAGGCCACTGTTGAGCTGATTCAGATGCGTGCGATACGCCGTCATCGCACGCGACACCAGAGCGGGACTGCGCGCCTTGAATTCTTCGTCGAAGGGCAACTCGATATTCTTCACGCTCACCTGATCCTTCCAGGCATCCGCGGAGGCGTTGACCTCGATGGAATCAAGCTCGGTGTCGTACTGCATGATGGTGGCCTGCAGGCCATCGAGGGTCGAGACACGCTCGCGCAGATCGGAACCTGCACTGGTGTCATCGATGCGCAGCAGTGGCTCCCCCGCCGAGACGACCTGACCTTCCTTGATATAGATCTCGCGCACGATACCGCCTTCCAGGTTCTGGACGACCTGAAGATGCGTCGAGGGCACGACCTTGCCGGACCCGCGCGTGACGACCTCCAGACTCGCCTGACTGGCCCAGATGACGAAGATGACCACGAATGCGAGCACCATCCAGATCAGGATGCGCGACTTCCAGGGAGTCGCCAGCAACACGGCCGAACTGACATCGTCGAGATGGTGAAGGTCACGCTGCTCAATCGGTGCCTTAGCCACGATTCACCTCCTGCTTGCGCCCGGCGACACGGCCTTCATTCAGGGCGCTCAGCACCTGCTGCTTGGGCCCATCGGCGACGATGCGCCCCCCTTCCATGACGATGACGCGGTCTACCACGTCGAGCATGCTGCTCTTGTGGGTGACCAGCAGCAGCGTCTGGCTGCGTGGCAGGGACTTGAGCATTCTGCGCAGGCGCAGCTCGGCGCGGTTATCCATGTGCGACCCGGGCTCATCAAGCAGCAAGAGCGGGGGACGCATCAAGAGTGCGCGGGCCAGCAAGACCGTCTGACGCTGACCGCTGGAGAGCATGCGCCCACCTTCACCTACCTGACGGTCCAGACCTTCAGGGTGATGACGAGTGAATTCGGTCACACCGGAGGCATCAGCCGCGAGGTCGATCTGTACGTCACTGGCGTGTGGTTGGCCGAGGGTGATGTTGTCGCGAATGGAGCCGAAGAACAGTGAACTGTCCTGGCCCGCATGACCGATATGCCGACGTACGTCGGCGGGATGCAGCTGATTGAGATCCAGCCCATCGATTCGAACGCTGCCCGCCGTGGCGCGATACAGGCCAGAGACAAGACGTTGCAAGGTACTCTTGCCAGCACCGATACGCCCAATGATCGCGATCCTCTCACCTGGATTGATGGTCAGTGAGATATCCGACACGGCAGGTGGCGTATTCGGCGCATAGGCAAAGCCGACGCGGTCGAATTCGATGCGCATCTGCAGGTGCTCGCGGTGAACGTAACGACGATCTTCCGACTCTTCCGGCAATGCCATGATCTGCTCAAGCGCACTCATGGCACTGCGAGTCTGGCCGATGCGCGTGATCAGCAACGCCAACTGCCCCAGCGGCTGCAACGCACGCCCGGACAGCATGACCGCGGCGATCAAGCCACCGACAGACAGGCGTGCATCCGCGATCAGATAGACCCCGAACACGACCAGCGCCACCGTGGTGGCCTGTGTCAGCGACATGCTCAGCGAGCTGACAGAGGTCGTCAGGTTGCGGCTTTTCACCCCCCAATGCGCGATCTGCCCGACGGCGCGTTCATATCGACGCTGGGTTTCGCCCTGAGCATTGGCCAGCTTGAGGCTCTCGAGGCCGGAGACCGCTTCGACAAGGCGCGCATTGCGTTCCGTCGCCAGCCAAGCGCGACCCCTGCTCGATACTGCTGCGTAGCGGTTTCTGGATCGCCAGACTGTAGATAAGCAGGATCACGAGCGCGGCGAAGGGCACCAGAACCAATGGCCCCGCCACGATCCAGATCACCAGCAGGAACAGCAGGGCAAACGGCAGATCGACCAGGGTGGTCAGGGTCGCGGAGGTAAAGAACTCGCGAATCGAATCAAACTCCTGCAGGTGCTTCACATAGCCACCGACAGAGCCGGGACGCGCTTCCATCCGCAGGTTCATGGTCTTGGAGAAGAGCTTCGAGGTCAGCAACACCTCGGACTTCTTGCCGGCCGTGTCCATGAAGTAGGCACGTGTCTGGCGCATCACGAAGTCGAACACCATGATGATCGCCATACCCGTCGCCAAGACCCACAGCGTGTTGAAGGCCAGATTGGGCACGACCTTGTCATAGGCGTTCATCACGAACAGTGGCGATGCCACGGCAAACAGGTTGATCAATATCGACGCCAGAATCACGTCACGATAGATCGGCCGCGACAGCTTCAGCGTTGACCAGAACCAATGGCCACCACTCTGCTTGAGCGTTTCCGGTGCGCGTTCATCAAAGCGGTGCTCCTGCTTGAGATAGACGACACGCCCATCATGACGCTCAGCCAGAGACTCGATGTCGACCAGCTCATCACCATCGGCCTCAGGCTGATGAATCCTGGCCTTGCCTGCGTCGTTGTCGACCTCCAGCAAGACGACAGCACGCTCTTCCTTGAGTATGAGAATGCACGGCATCAGCATGTCGCTGATGGCCGTGATCTGCTGGTTGACCAGTTTGGCACTCAGATTGGCACGTGCCGCAGCACGACTGACAAGCGCCAGGGGAAGACGGCCTTCCTCCATGGGAAGACCATCGACCAGCACTGCTGCAGATCTGGGATTGCCGTGGTAACGCGCCATGAAGACCAGCGCATTGAGAAGGGGGTCGCCCTCCCTCTCGCCAACAGGCTCCGGTCTTAATGGCGTGGGTTGATCGCTCAACCTGTCCTCCTTAGTAGGGCACTTCGCAGATGTCTCTACGGCAAAGTCTAATACAGCAAGGGGAGACAGCCTAAGCCATCTCCCCTATCACATCGATTCAGCCGTCAACGTTCGTCTTGAGACTGTTGCTGTCGAGCAGAGATTGAATGATCTGCGTATCCGTGTCGCCACCTGATGTCAGGTCGACATCCTGCAGATTGATCTCTTGCGTGATATTGCTGCCGTCGGATCCGTCGACACTGATCTCGATATTGGTGCCACCTTCTCCGTCTGACTCGAAGTGCAGGAAGCTCGAGAGCGTATCGGCATCATCGTTGGACTGAAGCAGATCGGACAGATCGATGACATCGCCATCCGCGACACTGAAGTCGGTGATGGTATCCGTCGCCATGCCGCCTTCGCTGTTGATGTCATGACCGCTCAGCCACTGGAAGGTGTCGGCACCATCGCCGCCAGTCAGGATGTCATTGCCGGCACCTCCGACCAGAAGATCATCGCCCTCACCACCAGAGAGGATATCGTTGCCGGTGCCGCCTCTCAGCGTATCGTTGCCACTGCCGCCTTCCAGACGATCACTGCCCTCGCCACCGCTCAGGGTGTCATTGCCACCCTGGCCAACCAGATAGTCCGCATAGAACGGTCCATCGCCATCGCCCGTCAGGGTGTCGTTGCCATCGGTGCCGATGACCACGGCCAGCTTGTCGACATCGATACTGACACTTGAGGCGTTGGTATCCCCGTCATTGTCGACCGTCACGTAATCGAAGCTGTCCGTGGAGCGCTCGCTGACGTTATCCGGGGGCGTGTAGGTGAAGTCACCGCTCCCCAGATTGAACAGCATGCTGCCACCCAGGTCTGTCGAGATGATCAACTCCAGGCTGTCCGCATCGTAGCTGCTGTTGTCCGACCCCGTAGCAGACACGGTGTTGGTAACCGGATCATAACTGTAGGTCGTGCCATCCACGGTGACCGATTGCAGATAACCGCCATCCGCTCCCAGCAGACTGCCATCCACGGAGCTGCCCGAGACAAGCTGACCACTGACAGGCGATTGCACGGTCGCGGCCAGACTATCATCGAGGTCCGAGAAACTGGTGACGACGGTACTGTCTAGGTTCTCAACAGCAGAGCCATCATAGGCAATAGGATCAAGATTGCTCTCATTGACAGACCCTCCCAAACCAATTGAGTAAGACTTAATTGAATTATCGATCAAAAATTGTTGCCATTCGACTTCTTCACCAGCTGAAATCCCAGCACTTCCAGAAGGACGATTAGGTATGCCATCGGAGAAGAAATAAGACACATTCTGTGCCGATTCAAGAGCACCATCTGCATTAAAATTCCACATTGCCGTATCAAGAGCAGAATCATAATTGGTAGCACCACCGGCTTCCAATGTATCCAATAACAATGAAGCTCTTTCGACCGTCACCCAGCCAGGCGCATACGATGCGTAAGATTGGAAGACAACAAGGTTGACCATCACGTCACCGAAATCATCGTAAGAATCTAGAAGCACCTTGACCGAATTAATAGCACTCTGAAGACGAGTGCTATTGTCAACTCCATCACTCGTACTCATTGAACCCGAGATATCCAGCATTATTGTGACATTGGTATCCACCAGGGTGGACGAGAAGCTCTGCGCTTCCTGCTGCTCGGGTGCATCATCCTCGATGCCGATGGTCAGCGTGCCGGTGGAGCTGGCGCCTTCGCTATCCGTTGCGAGCACACCGAAGTCCAGAGACAGGACATCTTCACCATCACCCGAGTGATCGACCGCCTGACTCAGAGTGAAGGTATAAGCGCCGCTGTCATCGATGGTCACCGTCGCGACTTCATTGCCATCAGCATCGGTTGCCACCATTGACTGGGTGCCGCTGCCGGACCAGGTCACCGCACTGCCACCGGAGGTGATGGCCGCGGCAGGAGCCGTCAATACCAGCGACACGCTGTCACTGTCGACATCCGTGACGGAAACCGTACCGGTGACGGTGGTGGCATCGGTGGTATCCGTAAAGCCATCAGCCGCATCGCTGTCGGCGATACCGCCTTCGAGTCCTTCTTCGCTGACGCGGCCTTCAGTCGCAGTCACCACCGGGGCATCATTCGTCCCCTGAATGGTAATGGTGACATCCTGGGTAGCTGTCGCTCCCGCCGTATCCGTGACAGTGACGGTGTAGGTCAGGACCAGCGACTCGCCTGCAGACAGGTAGTCGAAGCTTTCCCCGGCAGCGCTGCTGTCGAAGGACCAGTTGAGCGTACCTTCAGTGCTCTCGTCATCGATGATGGCCCCAGTATCCACACCCAGCAGCGCAAGCAGGTCATCGTTGACCAGCGTACCGGTATCGCCATCACTGGAGACGCCGGTGACGCTCGGCGTCACGCTATTGCTGAGATCCACGTCATCCACCGACAGAGTCCCGCTGGCACTCAGCGGTGAATCCGTCTCCGTCAGGCTGGCGGCGGCACTGTCGCCACTGCTGACACTTATCTCCGGCGCATCGTTGCTACCTTTGATGGTGATGGTCAGCGTGGTAGTGGCAGTATCACCGTCAGCATCCGTGATCACGTAGGTATAGACGTCCGTGACCGACTCACCGGCCGCCAGGTACTGCAGGTCGTCGCGTGCTGACTGATAGCTGTAGGAGCCATCCGCCGCCAGGGTCAGCTCGCCGTGCTCACCCGTGATCACGGCCGCCGCGCCATCGCTCACCGGAGCAGTCTCCGTTCCGGCGATGACGGCAGTCACGGTTACCGCATCGGCACCCAGAGTATCGGCAGTCGCCGATGTGCCCTCCACGACATTGCCGGTGATGGCAGAAGTGCGATTCTCGCCAATGCTGCGCGTATCAGCGTTGGCTACCGGCGCGGTGTCCAGAACGGTGACATCCAGACTGGATGTGGTGCTCTGACCGGCAAGATCCGTTACCACGACGGTGAAACCATCGACGACGCTGTCATCGCCATCTGTGTGATCAGCCGCTGTGCCATCTTCCACATAGGTGTAGGTGACCTCACCGCTGTCGGCGTCGTAGCCCGTAATGGTCAGCGTGCCTTCACCATCTGGGTTGGGGATCACTACCGGTGTGGTGCTGGCATCCGTGATATCCACGCCAGCAATCGTCACTGCCGCGATACCTGCTGCAGCTGACACGGTAAAGGTATTGGTAAGCGTGCTTCCGGTCGCTTCGGTGACGGACTGGTCTTCCAGTGAACTGATGATCGGCAGCGCATCATCAGTCCCCTTGATGACGATATCCACTGTCGTGCTGGAGCCATCGCTGAGCTGCACGATGTACTGCTCATTGATCGTGTCGGCAGATGTCAGCCCCTGCACAGCGGCAGTGTCGTTATCCAGCGTATAGGTCCAGTTGCCGTCAGCATCGACGACGAAGGTACCGTAGAGACCGCTGTCGTCAGTGGCCGGCGTGAACTTCGGCGCATCACTATCGACATCGGTCGCGGTCAGCGTACCTGAAGCTTCCGTCACACCATCTTCGGCAACAGCGCCATCATCGGCACTGATGACGACAGGGTCATCAATCGCTGCGACGTCCTCGAAGCTGAGAATGGCTTCATCGAACTCGGTGCCATCCGTGATCACATAAGTGGTGTCGGGTACCGGACCGTTGTAATTCTCACCGAGCGTGAAGGTGAAGGTACCGTCAGCATTGATCAGAAGTGTGCCGACTTCGCCAAGATCCGCTGTCTTGCCCGGGTCGTACGTAACCCCGTCAACAGTGAAGCTGACGACGCTCAACTCATCACCATCGGCGTCGACGTCGTTGTTCAGGACGTTGCCGCTGACCGGAGTATCTTCCTCGACCACGATCGGACCGTCGTCATAGGCCACCGGCTTGTCATTCAAGCCCTGGACATTGATGGTGATGTCGGCGGTATCCGAGTCACCATCCGCATCCAGGATGGTGTACTCGAATACTTCCTTGACGAGGTCACCGGCACCCAGTGCCTGAGCGCGCGCATCATCAAGGTCATAACTGAAGGTGCCATCGGTATTGATGGTCAAGCTGCCGTAGCTGCCATCGACCGTAACGCTACCCTCATTGTCTGCCAGTGAAATGCCATCCAGATGCGTGATGGTCACGCCATCAGCGCCTAGCTCATCCTGTCCGCCGCCGACAACACTGAAAATGACATTGGTGTTGATCACCGGCTCACCATCCGGAGACGTATCATCTTCGCGAATGGTGTAGGTGTCGTCATTGGCGACAGGCGCGGTATCCAGAATCTTGACGTCAAGGCTGTCGCTGGTGCTCTGCCCGGCCAGGTCAGTGACGACCACGGCGTAGTTGTCGAACACGCTATCGTCGCCAGCCGAGTGATCCGCAGCCGTACCATCCTCCACATAGGTGTAGGACACGGTGCCGGCATCGTAGCCCGTGATGGTCAGCGTGCCTTCGTCATCAGTCGCGCCCGGGATCACGATGGGGTTATCCACTGACGCCGAAGTGATATCCGTACCATTGATGGTGACGCTGGCGATGCCGGCATCCGCTGCCACCTCGAAGGTGTCAGTGACCGTGGCACCCGTGCCCTCAGTCACTTCCTTGTCAGCCAGCGTGATGACCGGCGCTGCGTCGGCCGAGCCCGTGATATTGATGGTCAGCGTGGTGCTGGAATAGTCGCCATCGCTGTCTTCCAGCACATAGGTGAAGACGTCTTCCGCCGATTCACCCTCTGCCAGAGTCTGCGTCTTGGTGGTATCCAGAACGTAGGTATAGCTGCCGTCGCTGTTGAGCGTCAGCGTGCCGTAGTCACCCGTGACCGTGGCACTGCCGCCGTCAGCAATTCCGGTATCGTTCAGTTTGCAGACCATGAACGGCGCATCTGCACCCAGGATGTCCTCATTGTCACTGGCACCATCAATCACGTTGCCCGTGAGCTCGTCCGTCGCATCTTCATCAATATCGCGCTCATCCGGCTTGGCCGTCGGCGCGGTATCCAGAATCTTGACGTCAAGCCTGTCGCTGGTGCTCTGCCCAGCCAGGTCAGTGACGACCACGGCGTAGTTGTCGAACACGCTATCGTCGCCAGCCGAGTGATCCGCAGCCGTGCCATCCTCCACATAGGTGTAGGACACGGTGCCGGCATCGTAGCCCGTGATGGTCAGCGTACCTTCGTCATCAGTCGCACCCGGAATCACGATGGGGTTATCCACTGACGCCGAAGTGATGTCCGTGCCATTGATGGTGACGCTGGCGATGCCGGCATCCGCTGCCACCTCGAAGGTGTCTGTGACCGTCTCACCCGTGGCCTCGGTCACTTCCTTGTCAGCCAGCGTGATGACCGGCACTGCGTCGGCCACGCCGGTGATCAGGATGTCGACCGTGGTGGTCGAGTTATCGCTGAGCGTCACGGTGTACTGCTCGGTGACGGTCTCGCCCGCGGCCAGCGCCTGGGTCTCGGCGGCGGCGTTGTCGAGGGTGTAGGTCCAGTTGCCATCGGCGTCCACGCTGAAGCTGCCGTAAACACTGCTGTCATCGGTAGCGGCGACGAAGGCCAGATCGGCATTGTCGGCATCAGAAGCGGTCAGCGCACCGCTGGCTTCCAGGGTGCCGTCTTCCTGCACGGCGCCGGCATCGGCGGTGATGACCGGCAGGTCATCGGTGCCGGTGATGGTGATGACAACGTTCTGGGTGTCAGTCGCGCCAGCGGTGTCCGTGACCGTCACTGCATAGGTCAGCGTCAGCGTCTCATCCGCCGCCAGATAGTCGAAGTCCTCCCCGACCGTGCTGCTGTCGAAGGTCCAGGTGAGATTGCCGTCGGTGTCGGTGCCCTCGATGATGGCCGCGGCATCCACGCCCAGCATGCCGAGCAGGTCATCATTGTCCAGCGTGCCGGTATCCCCGTCACTGGAGACACTGGTGACGCTCGGCGTGACGCTGTCGGTGAGGTCCACGTCCGACACGGACAGCGTGCCCGTGGCCGACAGCGGCGCATTCGCTTCTGCCAGACTGGCCGCGGCACTGTCGTCCGCGTCCACACGGATCAGCGGGCCATCGTTGTCACCGGTGATGGTGATGTCGACCGTGGTGGTCGAGCCATCGCTCAGCGCGACGGTGTATTGCTCGGTGACCGTCTGGCCCTCGGCCAGCGCCTGGGTCGCCTCAGCCTCGTTGGCCAGTTCGTAGGTCCAGTTGCCCGCATCATCGACCGTGAAGGTGCCGTAGTCGCTGCCATCGGTGGCTGCGACAAAGGCCAGGTCGGCGTTGTCGGCATCCGTCGCGGTCAGCGTGCCGCTGACCTCCTGAGTGGTGTCTTCTTCCACGGCGCCGGCATCGGTGGAGATGACCGGCGCGTCGTCGTTGCCGGTGATGGTGATGACAACGTTCTGGGTGTCAGTCGCGCCAGCGGTGTCCGTGACCGTCACTGCATAGGTCAGCGTCAGCGTCTCATCCGCCGCCAGATAGTCGAAATCCTCCCCGACCGTGCTGCTGTCGAAGGTCCAGGTGAGATTGCCGTCGGTGTCGGTGCCCTCGATGATGGCCGCGGCATCCACGCCCAGCATGCCGAGCAGGTCATCATTGTCCAGCGTGCCGGTATCCCCGTCACTGGAGACACTGGTGACGCTCGGCGTGACGCTGTCGGTGAGGTCCACGTCCGACACGGACAGCGTGCCCGTGGCCGACAGCGGCGCATTCGCTTCTGCCAGACTGGCCGCGGCACTGTCGTCCGCGTCCACACGGATCAGCGGGCCATCGTTGTCACCGGTGATGGTGATGTCGACCGTGGTGGTCGAGCCATCGCTCAGCGCGACGGTGTATTGCTCGGTGACCGTCTGGCCCTCGGCCAGCGCCTGGGTCGCCTCAGCCTCGTTGGCCAGTTCGTAGGTCCAGTTGCCCGCATCATCGACCGTGAAGGTGCCGTAGTCGCTGCCATCGGTGGCTGCGACAAAGGCCAGGTCGGCGTTGTCGGCATCCGTCGCGGTCAGCGTGCCGCTGACCTCCTGAGTGGTGTCTTCGGTGACTTCCCCGCTGTCATCGGAGATCACGGCGCCGTCGTCCACGCCGGTGATCAGGATGTCGACCGTGGTGGTCGAGCCATCGCTCAGCTCGACGGTGTAGGTCTCGGTGACGGTCTCGCCGGCAGCCAGGGCCTGGGTCTCGGCAGCGTCGTTGTCGAGGGTGTAGGTCCAGCTGCCGTCGGCGGCGACCGTGAAGCTGCCGTAGACACTGCTGTCATCGGTGTCCGCCTCGAAGGTCGGCGCGGTGCCGTCCACGTCGGTGGCGGTCAGCGTGCCGCTGGTGACCAGGGTGCCGTCTTCGGTGACTTCGCCGCTGTCCGCGGAGATCTCGGCACCGTCGTCCACGCCAGTGATCAGGATATCGACCGTGGTGGTCGAGCCATCGCTGAGCTCGACCACGAACGACTGGCTGACAGTGTCACCTTCATTCAACCCCTGAACGACGTCGGCTTCGTTATTGAGGGTGTAGGTCCACTCCCCTGCCTCGTTGACGCTAAAAGTGCCGTAATCATCGCTTTGGGTGCCAGCGACAACATCAGTACTTTCGACATCGACAAGCGCGCCGGATGCTTCGGTAACGCCATCCTCCGTTACCTCTCCAGAATCGCCGCCAATCAGGGCGCCCACATCATTGCTGGTCGCGGTGTTGCCGGCCGGGTCGGTGACCGAGGCCTCGACGCTGTATTCGCCTTCGCTCAGCGGCGTTTCAGCGTCAACCGTATAGGTGCCGTTCTCGACGGTGGCGGTGACGGTCTGTTCGTTGCCGTCGCTGTCAGTGATGACCAGGGTGACGGTGCTGCCGTCTTCGGCATCGGTGGTACCGACGATGGTCGGCGTGGTGTCGGAGGTCAGTGCCGGAGCATCGACGGTCAGCGCCGGCGCGCTTGCGTCGATCTCGCCCACGTCATTGCTGGTCGCGGTGTTGCCGGCCGGATCGGTGACCGAGGCCTCGACGCTGTACTCGCCTTCGCTCAGCGGTGTTTCGGCATCGACGCTGTAGGTGCCGTTCTCGACGGTCGCGGTGACGGTCTGTTCGTTGCCGTCGCTGTCGGTGATGACCAGGGTGACGGTGCTGCCGTCTTCGGCATCGGTAGTACCGACGATGGTCGGCGTGGTGTCGGAGGTCAGTGCCGGTGCGTCGACAGTCAGCGCCGGCGCGCTTGCGTCGATCTCGCCCACATCATTGCTGGTCGCGGTGTTGCCGGCCGGATCGGTGACCGAGGCCTCGACGCTGTACTCGCCTTCGCTCAGCGGTGTCTCGGCGTCGACGCTGTAGGTGCCGTTCTCGACGGTGGCGGTGACGGTCTGCTCGTTGCCGTCGCTGTCAGTGATGACCAGGGTGACGGTGCTGCCATCGTCGGCATCGGTAGTGCCGACGATGGTCGGCGTGGTGTCGGAGGTCAGCGCAGGAGCATCGACAGTCAGCGCCGGCGCGCTTGCGTCGATCTCGCCCACGTCATTGCTGGTCGCGGTGTTGCCGGCCGGGTCGGTGACCGAGGCCTCAACGCTGTATTCGCCTTCGCTCAGTGGCGTCTCGGCGTCGACGCTGTAGGTGCCGTTCTCCACAGTCGCGGTGACGGTCTGCTCGTTGCCATCGCTGTCGGTGATGACCAGGGTGACGGTGCTGCCGTCTTCGGCATCGGTGGTGCCGACGATGGTCGGCGTGGTGTCGGAGGTCAGTGCGGGAGCATCGACGGTGAGTGCCGGCGCACTTGCGTCGATCTCGCCCACGTCATTGCTGGTCGCGGTGTTGCCGGCCGGATCGGTGACCGAGGCCTCGACGCTGTACTCGCCTTCGCTCAGCGGGGTCTCGGCGTCGACGCTGTAGGTACCGTTCTCGACGGTGGTGGTGACGGTCTGCTCGTTGCCATCACTGTCAGTGATGACCAGCGTGACCGTGCTGCCGTCTTCGGCATCGGTGGTACCGACGATGGTCGGCGTGGTGTCGGAGGTCAGTGCCGGGGCATCGACGGTCAGCGCCGGCGCGCTTGCGTCGATCTCGCCCACGTCATTGCTGGTCGCGGTGTTGCCGGCCGGATCGGTGACCGAAGCCTCGACACTGTATTCGCCTTCGCTCAGCGGCGTCTCGGCGTCAACCGTGTAGGTGCCGTTCTCGACAGTCGCGGTGACGGTCTGCTCGTTGCCGTCGCTGTCGGTGATGACCAGGGTGACGGTGCTGCCGTCTTCGGCATCGGTGGTGCCGACGATGGTCGGCGTGGTGTCGGAGGTCAGTGCCGGGGCATCGACGGTCAACGCCGGCGCGCTTGCATCGATCTCGCCTACATCATTGCTGGTCGCGGTGTTGCCGGCCGGGTCAGTGACCGAGGCTTCGACGCTGTACTCGCCTTCGCTCAGCGGGGTCTCGGCATCGACGCTGTAGGTGCCGTTCTCGACGGTGGCGGTGACGGTCTGCTCGTTGCCGTCGCTGTCGGTGATGACCAGCGTGACGGTGCTGCCGTCTTCGGCGTCGGTGGTGCCGACGATGGTCGGCGTGGTGTCGGAGGTCAGTGCCGGTGCATCGACCGACAAGGACAGCACGACCTCTGTGGGCAGTGTCGGATCAAGATCCAGCCCCAGGCCATCTTCGTCCTCATCATTGAATTCCGGGTCGGTAAAGCCGCCCTCATATTCATAGGAGGTCCGTTCGACACGCCCTTCGCGCCCCACCCCCGAGGCATCCAGGAAACCACTACGACTGCTGCCCGGCGCACCGCCACTCTCACCGGCTGCGGGAGCTTCCTGAATCGCGGTCGGGTCTTCGCCACGAGCGATCGCTTCGCGCAACGCTTCCACTGCCGGGTCAACAGGCGCTTCCCCACGCGACTCGGCCAGCAACACCTCAACGCCGATCGGCGCCCCCTGCGGCACCACAAGCTGGGTGCCGTCTTCCAGCACCACGATCGCGCCCTGCGGTGCGACCAGAGTAGCTGTCGGTTCAAGCGTCATTCCATTGACGACACGCTGCGCCTCGTTGGAGGAGGAAACAACAAGTACTGTGCCTTCTGTGCGGATGACCTGGACCATGGGGACATACTCCTGCTGGGGAAAGGTGCTGCATCATGCTGCGAAGGGGGCAATGGCATGATCGACAAGAACGGATAGTTACATTTTGATACACAAAATCACTTACTGCAACCTAGCAATTTTCAGTAGCGCTATCGCGCCATGAGGATAGGATACCTGATCCCCTAAAGCCTCTTTAAATCAGTGACTCACACTCATCAAGGTCGTCATTGCGCTTTAGCGAATCTTGCGAGCATGAACAGACCACTGGCGCCGGATACTACGCAAGGATGGTGATTGATCATGAGAGCCCACTAATACCGTAGCATCGTTGTAGAGCCATTGTTCAATCAAACCCGCCAAATGTAACAATATTTTTACATTCTGCGGCTGCAGCTGAGCGATACGGCGCAAGTGACTGCCGGGCGCCTCGCCCATATGGGGGCCATGGCCCGTACGCTCCAGCCGCTTCACCAATTTGCGGTAGGCTCGCACACCTGCGTGCGCTGACACCTCACGGCCAGACCACAACACCAGTGCCACGCCTGCCAGCACCACACTGGCCAGCAGCCCGAGCACACCCCAGACAAGCCACTCCCAGCGGAAGTCGCCAAACAGGCGTTTCCAGAGATTACGCTGCTCGTCGAGGCGGAACCCCACCACACTGCGCTGCCAACGATACTCGAAACGCTCCCACTGCCGTCTCAGATCACTGAGCAATGAATTATTCAGCGTGAAGGCGCGCAAGCCAGCATCAGCCATGAAGCCCGGCTGCCCCTGCAGGCTCAGCGCCCCCTGCGAGATTCGCTCGGGAGCCACCGCCGCGGTGGGATCAAATCGATGCCAGCGGCCGGCATAGAACACCTCGACCCAGGCGTGAGCGTCATACTGACGAATGCTCAATTCCTGCGGCCCACCGATGCCATCGCCTTGTGCCTCGCCGCCCAGATAACCCGCGACCATACGCGCCGGCAGTCCGGCAGCACGCGCCAGAAAAACGCTGGTAGAGGCGTAATGGGTGCAATAGCCCCGCAAGCTGTCGAACAGAAAATCATCGACACGGCTGAGCCCCTCGAGGCGCGGTGGCGTCAGGGTGTAGTGGAAAGGCTGGCGATTGAAATACTGGAAAAGGCGTTGCAAAAAGACCTGCGGATCTCCCCCCGACTCCCGCATCAGATCGCGAGCGAACTCACGGGCACGCGGGTTGCCATCATCGGGCAACAGCTGATCAAGGCGCTGCATCCATTGCGGAGCCGTTGTCGGTGGCGCGCCGGAGGAAGACATCTCCAGCAGCTCGCGGGTATTGAGTGACGCCAGCCTCTCAAGGGTGCCGTCAATCAGGTAACGGGCCTCGCGGCTGGTCGTCAGTGGCGCGCCGAGACTCGGCCGCCAGGGGCGCGGGTCCGGCTCCAGCAGCAGCTCATAGCGATGACGGGCGACTTCCCCCTCCATGCGCGTCCCGCGCTGAACGTAGCGCTCGGCCGGCCCACCCAGCGCCTCCTGAAGACGCTCCGGCGTGGCACGCGACCAGCGCACGCCATCAAACAGGCTCAGGGTATACACACGCCAGTAGCGCTGGGAGGTCGCCGGCAGTCCGTTGTCGAAACGCACCCGAAACGCCAAGGCATCACTGCGACCCAGGGCGGCGATATCGCCGGGAGAGACACTGTCGGTAAGCCCCGTGGTGGCCTCGTTGAGCTGCGGCACGTTCCACAGCGGCGGCAAGCGGGGAAAGAGCACGAATAAGCCCAGCATCAGCGGCAGGGACAGCCCCATCAGCCAGGCCGTCTCCCGCATGGCCTCGCGACGTTCGCGTGCGCCGGCGATCAACACCAGCCCGCCGACCAGCCAGGCCGCGGCCATGACCGAGGCCGCCGCCATCAAGGGCCCCTGGTCATGCAGGAAGGCCGCCGCCAGCACCACGAAGCCCAGCCCGCAGACCACGCGACCATCGCGCAGGCTGTCCGTCTCCAGCAGCTTGAGCAGATAGATGCCGACCAGCAGGCCGATCATCGCCTCCAGGCGCAGCATCTGGCCGTATTCGAGAAACAGGCCCGCCGCGACCATTGCCACCGCCGCCAGTCGCAACAGGATGCCAGCGCGCGGAACTCGCGCCCGGAGTTGCTGAAAGCGCCACAACGCCGCCAGCAAGGCCGGCAGGGCAAGCCATACCGGCATCCACAGCACATGCAGCGCCAGCACCAGACACTGGCCGATGAACAGGTGGCGCAGCTCAAGCCAGCCCAATGCCTGGTCAGGCGTCAGCGGTTTGCGCTGCCACCAGCGTCGTCTGGCACCGGAGGAGGTAGAGGGCGCGCCACGGGAGAGCTCGTCCCTTGTGGAGCGGCCCAGGGAGGCGCGTCCCGGGGAAGCCTTGGCTGTCGACAGGCTCATGCGCTGCCCTCCTGACTCAAGGGACGACTCGCGCCAGCTCGCTCGGCGGCCTCACTGGCCGCCAGCTGGGCGGACCATGGCAATCTGTGCTCGCCGCCGAACAGCGTCAGCGCCTCAAGCACTCGACGGCGATGCGCCCCGCCACTGGCGATGGCCAATGTCTGGCCCGGCAGCCGCAGACCATAGGTCGCCTGGGCGCCTTCCGCCGCCAGCACCCGCGCCGTCAGCTCCGAGAGCCGCTGCTCCATGTCGCCACGACAGGCCTCGTAATCCAGCCACAGCGAGGGACGCGCAGGTGTCTCGAAGCGCTTGGTGACCAGCTCTCCGCTACGCCCCCAGTGCTTCCAGGCGATATGCGCTGGCGCATCACCCGGCACATAGCGGCGCAGCCCGGCGAAATCGCCCTGCTCTATCTGCTCGAGCGTGCGACGACTGCCCTGCGGGGTGGAGGGAAGCTCTGGCTGTGGATAGACGAGGACCGGCGTGTCGATCGCGACCCAGGCCCACAGGCGCACCAGTCCCAACGGCCAGCGCGACTCCAGCGTCAGCGTCGGCAGTGAGAACTGGCCACGCTGAAAGGCCGCCAGCTCCAGCGGCGCACTGCCTTCGCCGTCATGGATCTCGAGTCGCTGGCGCGCCTCTCCCAGTCGCACATCGATGGCATGTGAGCGAGCCCGACCGGTGAGACGCACCATGACGCGCAACGTATTGCCTGCAAACGCCTCACCATCGGCGATCAGCTGCACTCGCACGCCCGCCAGATTGCGCCAGCTGCGAAAGATGCTGACCACTGCCACGGCGAACAGCCAGAAGGACAGACCATGCGCCAGCGAGTTCTCGTAATTGATCCCCAACAGCAGCAGCAGGATCACCAGCACCGCCCAGAACAGCCCGAAGGGCGTCGGCAAGATCATCAAGCGCGCGTGATGAAGCGCCTCGCCTCCGCCAATCGACATCTTGCGCAGCATGCGGGCTTTCACGCGCGTCCATGCGCCGGGTTTCGCCACCTGGGTCATGCAGGCACCACCGCCACCTGCCCGAGCAGATGGCGCGCCACGGCTTCACCTTCGGCAACACTGCCTTCGCTGAGGCGGTGCCCCACGACGGGCGCCCAGACCGCTTGCACATCCTCCGGCAGCACATAGTCACGTCCTGCCAGCAGTGCCCAGCCACGCGCAGCACTGGCCAACGCCAGCACCCCGCGCGTCGAGAGACCATAGGCCACTTCCGGTGAGCTGCGCGTCGCCGCCACCAGCGCCTGCAGATAATCCAGCAGCGGATCAGACAGGCGCACACGGTCCACGGCGGCCTGCCACTCCTTGAGCACCGAGACGGGCAACAAGGGTCGCAGCGCCTCGATATGCTGACGCCCGGCATTGCCCTTGAGAATCTCGCGCTCGGCTGCGGGTTCCGGGTAGCCCAATGACAGCCGCATCAGGAAGCGGTCCAGCTGGGATTCCGGCAGCGGGAAGGTGCCGGATTGCTGAAGCGGATTCTGGGTCGCGATCACGAAGAACGGTTCTGGCAGGCGACGGGTCTCGCCCTCCACCGTGACCTGACGCTCTTCCATCGCCTCCAGCAACGCGCTTTGCGTCTTGGGCGTGGCACGGTTGATCTCGTCCGCCAGCACCAGCGAGTGGAACACCGGGCCGGGGTGAAAGCGGAAGTTGCCCTCACGCGGGTCGAATACCGACACGCCGAGAATGTCAGCGGGCAATAGATCGCTGGTGAACTGCACCCGCTGCATGTCCGCTCCGATCAGACGCGCCAGCCCCTGGGCGAGCGTCGTCTTGCCCAGCCCCGGCAAGTCCTCGATCAGGACATGACCACGGCACAGCAGACAACAGAGCGCCAGACGGATCTGGCGCGGCTTGCCCGCCAGCACGGTCGACAATGCGGCTTCCACCTCTTCCAGCTGCTGTGGCGATACCTTGGCATTCATGCAAAGACTCCAGAACAAAGTGGGGAGGAGGAGATGCGGCCGTCACGATGGGCAGCACACGCCAGATGACGCAGGGCCAGCGGCGTTGCTGCCCAGGCCCGACAAGGAAAAGCGAAGATCATCGGCTCAGGCTCTCACTCAAAAAGCCTTCACGAATCAGGCGCTCAAGGGCCATACGGCTATCAGGCGTTGAAGGATGCAACGCAAGCGCATCGGCCGGCGTGACCCAGAAGGCGTCCGCCACTTCTTCAGCCTGCAGCGTCAGCGGGCCATCGTAATGCACCAGATATGCACTGCCGAAGACATGGTTGGTCGCGTCGGTGTAGCAGAAATCGAAACAATGCTTGAGCGGCGCACCGCGCACGCCAATCTCTTCCTCCAGCTCGCGACGGGCAGCCACCTGCACGGCCTCACCGGCCCCGACAACCCCCCCACTGGCGAGATCGAAATAGCCGGGGAACACCTCCTTGCTCAGGGTACGCTTCTGGATGCACAGCTCACCGCGGCCATTGAGCACGAAGGCATAGGTGGCACGGTGCCAATAGCGGTAGCGTCGCATCAAGCGACGCGGTGCCGTGCCACAAGGGCGATTCTGCGCATCGACCAGCTGAATGATTTCGTCCTGGATCACCGTTCCCTGTTCCTTGCCTGTCCTTGAATCACTTCGATAGTCACCCGCGACGACCAACACCGCCGGATGGCATCGACCAATGCGTCCCACGGTAGCAGAATGCGACGAAGCTGCCTTCAACTGCGGCCCAGAGACCTGCCTTCACACCCGGGCAACAGGTGACGCTCGCATTCGTGCAAATCACCTAAAACAGAACTCTCTGCAATAGCCTCTGCACTAGCCTCTACACTAGAGGCCATCGACGTCAGAAAACACCACACTGGCATCATGGACCGGCTCCAAGGTCATTCTCTTTACACACCCAGACAGGAGATGCGCACAGCATGAGGCAACCTCGCCAGGGACATGGCGCGCCGCGACGCGCCGGACAGATATCGGCTGGCCTGACCGCCCTTCGCACCATTGCCACCACCGCCAGCAGATGGCTGGCGACGCTAGCCCTGCTCTCCCTTGCCACCATTCACGCCACTGCGCAGGAGCCCCTGTCCGCCGCTCCCCATGTCGAGCAGGCCTTTGCGCTACCGACGCCACCGGGTGCCACGACCGGGGCCGCCTACCTGACACTCTCGATCGCAAAGGGCGATGCCATACTGACAGGCGCCAGCACGCCGATGGCCGCCACGGTCGAATTGCACAGCATGCAAGTCACGCAAGAGCGCATGCAGATGCACAGAATCGAGCAACTGACGATTACCTCTGACGCGCCGCTGACGATGGCTCCCGGCGGCGGCCCCCATCTGATGCTGATCGGGCTGACGCAGCCACTCACTGCAGGCGACAAGCTGCCGCTGACGCTGCATTTTCTGGCGAGACCTGACACAAGCCTTGAGGTCTCGATCAAGGACTACGCCAAGATGATGTCGCTCAGTGAGTAATGCCATCGGTGCATACGCCTCTATCGACAAACACCTCTATCTACAAACGCCTCAACCCGCGAAACGCGCATGCAAAACGGCCCTGGCACAAGATGCCAGGGCCGTTTTCGACCAGATAACGAATCACCAGATTCTCACCGGGCTGACAGGCTGTCTCAAAGCCCCCAGACCACGCGCAACGCCAGCCCCAGCAACACCACGCCCGTCAGACGGTTGATCCACATCGCGCGCGCCTGCAACCAGGGCAGCACCCGCGAGTGCGACAGCACCAGTGCCACCAGCACATACCAGAGTCCGTCGATGCCCATGGCCGTCACGACGACCAGCCACTTGCCCATCTCGCTCATCTCCGGCGTGATCAACTGACTGAGCAGCGCCACGAAGAACAGGATCAACTTGGGGTTGGCCAGCGCCACCATGAAACCATCGCGTATCGCCATGGAGCGAGACGTCGTGACGGCCTGCGCCTCCAGCGCTCCACCGCGACCCGCCCGCAGTGCCTTGAACCCCAACCAGGCCAGATAGACTGCCCCCAGCAGCATGATCGCCTGGAAGACGCCCGGATAATGAACGATCAAGGCGCCGAGCCCCCAGGCAGTCAGCGCGGCGTACAACCCGACTCCCAGCGCATGACTGATACCGGCGGCGACCCCCGCACTCCTGCCGCCGCCCAGGGTATGGCGCAGCACCATCGCCAGACTCGGTCCGGGCGACATCGCCCCCATCGCGCATAGCGCAACCAGTGACAACCACAGATTCAGCGGCATCCAATGCATGAAGGTCATTCCATGTTCCAGTCAATTGGTGAAAGCGACACAGCGCCGGCCTCGGACATACACCTGGGGGGATCACCTGACAGTAGCCCGGCGCTCGCGATGGGGCCCGCCTTCTCCATCCGGCGCTGCTCAAAGGATGAGAGCATCGGGCACATACGACTCCCACCAAGTCTTCAGGCAGACGCAGCCGAGTGTATCAAGCGCCGTGCTGATGCGGCAGCAGGCCATATGGACGACCTGGACATGCCCCTCACGATGGGTGTCAAACGAACTGGACAGTCCGCCCTCGAAGGCGGCCGTCGTGCATGGATTTATATGAGTACATAATAAAGTACAGAAATTTACACACTTGAAAACTTGTGCAACAAATTAGCCGTTGTACAAGTTTATGATAACCAGTAACGTCTCTACCGCTGCTCAGGAAGAGCGGCAGGTTCAGCGTAGTGACAGGCCAAGTGCACAGGAAGTGCAGCCAGGGACAGGCCCTGTCAAAGGATGACGCGCAGGCTTGGGGACTTCGCTCCTTAGCCAGGAAGATTCGTAAGCCTGAGCGGGTAGGTTTACGAATCTTCATGACTGGCAAGCCTGCGAGCTCAGGGAAAGAGAGCACTACGCTGAATGACACCGAATTCAGTCAGTTTCTGAAAGGTGTACAAGATTCTTGCGGGTCAGTAGCGCCCGATCGCTGCTCAGGAAGAGCGGCAGGTTCAGCGTAGTGACGGGCCAAGTGCACAGGAAGTGCAGCCAGGAACAGGCCCTGTCAGAGGATGACGCGCAAGCATGGGAAGCTTCACTCTCCGGCCAGCAAGATCCATGAGTCTGAGCGATTGATTCATGGGCCTTGATGGCTGGCAGGTTTGCGAACTCAAGGAAAGAGACCACTACGCTGCACCTCACCAGATTCAGTCAATTGCTGAGAAGGAGAGGAGACATGGAAGGGAAAGCTCAAGCCGCACTGTGTTGTCCGGCATGCTCCGGCCTGAAGATGGAGTATCAGTACCACACCCCATCGGCCGACCACCTGGTGCACTGCCAGGATTGCCATGAATACGTCGGCATGTGGTTTACCCTGCGCCAGGAACTCGCGATCCAGAACACCCGCATCGCACTCCTCGCCCCCTCCCTCGCCAGCAACAGCATTTATCGACGCGTAAAGAGCGTTCCACATCAGGCGTGAGCCGCCGTCTGGATGCACGAGGCACAGGAAAGCCCCGACATTCGTTCGGGGCTTTCCTGTGTCTGGGCCCCTGCCGTCACGTACAGAGCACAGACAAGCAGCTGCCAGCGCCATGACAGGCAAGCGTGAAGAGATAAGCAAGGACAAGTATTCGGGACGGGGTAGAGACAGACTGAGCGCGAGCGAAGAACCACAAGGGAGATGAATCGGTGGGAGCCAGAAACGCAAAAAGCCGCTCGAAAGCGACTTTTTCAATTCTGGTGCCGGTGGTCGGACTCGAACCGACACGCCTATTAAGCGGCGGATTTTGAATCCGCTGCGTCTACCAATTCCGCCACACCGGCAACGGAGCGAAATTATACGGGACATTGCGCCAAGGTCAACGAGTTTTAGCGTCAGATCAGACACATGGAGCGCTTCCTCACACCCCACGCCGCAGTGGACTGAGGCGTGTCGCCCGCAAACGGGTCTTCGCGTGGACGATGGCATTGGGTATCATGAGCGACCTTTTTCGTCTGCCCAGACAGCCAAGGCCTCGAGAGTGTCGCACCTGACTGCCCCACCCGCAGAAAGGGAGTCATGCGCTCGCGACGAGAGCGCCAGTGTCTCAGGGCGGCATCTCCCCATTGTGCATGTACGCATGCCACGGAGCGCACCACGCGCCTCGTGCTATCAGAGTGTCAGGTTGGCCATGTCACGTATCGATTCCGGTGATGCCTCGGGCGTTGCCACACCTAACGACGCGCGCCCGATGCAGCGCAGCGATTACGATTTCAGCCTGCCGGATGAGCTGATTGCCCGCTACCCGTCAGAGCAGCGCAGCGATTGCCGTCTGCTGCATCTGGATGGCAAGAGCGGCGAGATCGTGCACCGCCGCTTCCCGGATCTGCTCGAGCAGCTGGAACCCGGCGATGTCGTGGTCTTCAACGACACTCGCGTGATCCCCGCGCGCCTGCATGGTCAGAAAGCCTCCAGCGGCAAGATCGAGATGCTGCTGGAGCGCCCGCTGGACGCCCATCGCGGCCTGGCGCACATCCGCTCCAGCAAGTCGCCCAAGCCGGGTACCGAGCTGATCTTCGAAGGTGGTATCACGGCCGTGGTCGAAGGTCGCCAGGAGGCGCTGTTCGAGCTGCGCTTCCACGGCGAGACGCCGATGATCGAGCTGCTCAATCAGCATGGCCACATGCCGCTGCCGCCTTATATCACTCGGGATGACGAGCTGTCGGATCGCGAGCGCTATCAGACGGTCTATGCCAAGCGCGATGGCGCCGTGGCTGCCCCGACGGCGGGCCTGCACTTCGATGAACCGATCATGGCCGCCATGGCCGAGAAAGGCATCGAAACCGCCTTCGTCACCCTGCACGTCGGCGCCGGTACCTTCCAGCCGGTGCGCGTCGACAGCATTCTCGAGCATCACATGCACAGCGAGTGGATCGAGGTCGGTCAGGAAGCCTGCGACAAGATCGCCCGTGCCCGCGCTGCCGGCCGCCGCGTAGTCGCCGTCGGCACCACCAGCGTGCGCTGCCTCGAGAGCGCCGCCAAGGCCCACGCTGGTGAGCTGGCCCCCTACTCCGGCGATACCGACATCTTCATCTACCCGGGCTACGAATGGCAGGTGGTGGATCTGTTGATCACCAACTTCCATCTGCCGGAATCGACCCTGCTGATGCTGGTCTCGGCCTTCGCCGGCTACGAGCACACCATGGCGGCCTATCAGGCGGCGGTTGAAGAGCGCTACCAGTTCTTCAGCTATGGCGATGCCATGCTGCTGGAACGCGCCTGAATCCCCTCTTCTGACATGGCCCCGGCATTCGCCGAGGGCCGTGTCATGCGCAGTTAACGCGCCCCGCGCTATGCTGCGGCATAGTGGCATCGACACACCAGCTGCGGCCTGTTTCGCCGCCAAGCAAAGAGAGCACCATGCGTAAAGAATGCTTCATGAGCTTTGAAAAGCTCGCGACCGATGGCCGTGCACGTCGTGGCCGCATGACCTTCCCCCGCGGCACCGTGGAAACCCCGGCCTTCATGCCGGTGGGCACCTACGGCACCGTCAAGGGCATGACGCCGGAGTCCATCAAGGACATCGGCGCCGAGATCATCCTCGGCAACACCTTCCACCTGTGGCTGCGCCCGGGCACGGAAGTCATCGAAGCGCATGGCGATCTGCATGACTTCGCGCAGTGGGACAAGCCGATCCTGACCGATTCCGGCGGCTTCCAGGTCTTCTCGCTGGGCAAGACGCGCAAGATCACCGAACAGGGCGTTCACTTCCGCTCACCGGTCGATGGCTCCAAGGTCTTCATGGGCCCGGAAGAATCGATGGCGGTGCAGCGCTCGCTGGGCTCCGACATCGTGATGATCTTCGATGAGTGCACGCCATACCCGGCCACCCATGATGAAGCGCGCAAGTCGATGGAGATGTCCCTGCGCTGGGCGCAGCGCTCCTACGACGCGCATGGCGACTCGCCGTCGGCGCTGTTCGGCATCATCCAGGGCGGCATGTATCCGGACCTGCGCGAGAAGTCCCTCGAGGGCCTCAAGAAGATCGATTTCGACGGCTACGCCATCGGCGGCCTGTCCGTGGGCGAGCCCAAGGACGAGATGATCAAGGTTCTCGACTACCTCCCCGAGTGGATGCCGGAAGACAAGCCGCGCTATCTGATGGGCGTCGGCAAGCCGGAAGACCTGGTCGAGGGCGTGCGGCGCGGCGTCGACATGTTCGATTGCGTGATGCCGACCCGCAACGCGCGCAACGGCCACCTGTTCACGCCAACGGGCACCGTCAAGATCCGCAACGCCGTCCACAAGCGTGACACCTCACCGCTGGACCCGGACTGCGATTGCTACACCTGCACCAATTTCTCGCGCGGCTACCTGCATCACCTTGATCGCTGTGGAGAAATGCTCGGCTCGATGCTCAACACCATCCACAATCTGCGCTACTACCAGACCGTGATGGCTGGTTTGCGCGGTGCAATTGAAGCGGGTACATTGCAGGACTTCGTGGAACAGTTCTATGCCGCGCGCGGCCTGCCGGTGCCGCCGCTGGCCGACTGATCGAGGCGAATGACGACCGGGGGCCAAATCCTCCGGTCGTCTTGATATTCGACTCGAGCCAGACGTGAAGAAGAGCCTGAATCACGCTCATTGCATAACAACAGTTCACTCGTAACCTCTGGAGATACACATGCTGGAATTCCTGATTCCTGCCGCACACGCGGAAGCCGAAGCGGCTGTCGCCGGCGGCGGCGCCATCGGCCAGATCGTCATGCTGGTCGGCTTCGTGGTCATTTTCTATTTCCTGCTCTGGCGTCCGCAGTCCAAGCGCGCCAAGGAACACAAGAACCTGATCGGCAATCTGGCCAAGGGTGACGAAGTCGTCATCGGTGGTGGCCTGGTTGGCCGCATCACCAAGGTCAGCGAGCAGTTCATCACCATGGAGCTGAACGAAGGCAACGAAGTCAACGTGCAGAAGTCTGCCGTGGCTGCAGTCCTGCCGAAGGGCACCATCAAGTCCATCTGATCCCTCCTGCTGCCGGCCCCTGTGCCGGCAGCATGCTTTTCTCTCCCGCTCCACCAAGGACAGGGCTGCCATGCTCAACCGCTATCCGCTTTGGAAGTACCTGGTGATCTGCCTGGTACTTGCCGTCGGCGTGATCTACGCATTGCCGAATCTCTACCCCGAAGACCCGGCTGTGCAGATCAGTGCCGCCAGCGGCGCCGAGGCCATCGACCAGCAAGACCTCGATCGCGCCACCAGTGCCCTCGAAAACGCCGGCATCACGCCCAAATCCGGGGAACTCAACGGTTCCACCGGCCTGATTCGCCTTACCAGCAACGACCAGCAGCTGCGCGCCAAGGAACTGATCAGCGAGACGCTCGGCGATGACGCCATCGTCGCGCTGAACCTGGCCGACGCCACGCCGTCGTGGCTGGCCAGCCTCGGTGCCTCACCGATGAAGCTGGGCCTTGACCTGCGCGGTGGTGTCCACTTCCAGCTGGAAGTCGACATGGACGCCGCGGTCAAGCAGCGCCTGGAAGTCAACGCCAGCGCCATCAAGGAAACCCTGCGCGAGGAGCGTATCCGCTACCGCGGCAGCGAAGTCGACGACGGTACCCTGAGCCTGACGTTCTCCGATGAGGAAGACCGTTCGAAGGCGCGCTCACTGATCTCGCGCGACTTCCAGAACTTCGAATACGACGAGCGCGATGTCGAGCGTGGGGCCGTACTGGACCTCACCCTGACCGCCGCCGCCGTCAAGGAGATTCAGGATTACGCGGTCAACCAGAACCTGACCACGATCCGCAATCGCGTCAACGAGCTGGGCGTGTCCGAGCCGCTGGTTCAGCGCCAGGGCCCAAACCGCATCGTGGTCGAGCTGCCGGGCGTGCAGGACACGGCCGCCGCCAAGCGCGTACTGGGTGCCACCGCCAACCTCGAATTCCGTCTGGAAGCGGCCAGCGACACGCCGGCCAGCGAGATGGAGAGCTTCGCGTTCCGCAACCAGCCGAGCCGCACCGCCAACATCATGAAGGACGTGATCATCAGCGGTGACAGCGTCTCCAGCGCCAGCACCAGCTTCGATGAAAGCGGC
>Ga0207897_100151_pt1 | contig 32336 bp, 30 predicted proteins | sample LinPmetageLP42_FD_184054 | JGI IMG/M metagenome (GOLD analysis project Ga0207897, IMG submission 184054) | Marine viral communities from the Pacific Ocean - LP-42 (SPAdes) | ecosystem: Environmental > Aquatic > Marine > Oceanic | place: Pacific Ocean | collected 2010-08-27
GGTAGGCGTGTTTATAGTTCATAATCTCAAAAGTTTAAATAAGAAAAATTGCATCTATGGTAGCATAGGCAGAGTAAAAGATAATGTGGTTTTAGTAAGTGCTTTCAATAAAAACGTATTGAATGACGGTATATTGACAGCTGATTGATAATAATGAGATGAAATGACGCAGATTATTAGCAACCTTAACAAGACAGCGTTGGTCGTTGATCGTCCGATAGGTCAGGATAATCCACCATTACTGCTGCCAAATACTCATGATGTTAGCCAAGAAATTCCTACTCAGCACGTATTGCAAATGTCTGACTTTGCGGTGGACTGGGATGATAAGCTGACGGATAAACAGCTTGATACCTTTGTCACTGACGGCTGGCTCATCATTGATGACGTATTCAATAGTACTGCCTTATTAGCACTACAAGCAGAAAGCGGTTTTGTTGACTATCGTGATGCAGAGCTGACCGCTGGTGTTCGCATCAGTGATATTCGCGGTGATAGAATACGCTGGATTACTGAAAACTTTTTTGCAGGCTATTACTATCTACAAAGCATCAATGCTTTGGCCTCACTATTCAATCGCAGTTTATTCGCTGGTATTCGCCATAGTGAAGCGCATTATGCGTGCTATCCGACTGGTTTTGGCTATCAATGGCACAGTGACAACCCTGCTGGACGTGATGAACGGGTGATCTCGGCAGTGTTTTATCTTAATGATGATTGGGAAGCAACCGATGGCGGCGCGCTAGAAGTCGTTGATAAATATGGCACGCACTATGAAGTGATGCCAGTTGCCAATAGACTGATTATTTTCGATAGCGATTTACGTCATCAAGTACAAATCGCGTATCGTCAACGCTACTCTATCGCTACTTGGATGCGCCGTGATGGTCTTGTACCCTTTGTCGAAGTAGCCATTTAGCACTTACTCTCTACTCTTTATTTATATTTACCATCTTAATTTATTATACAAAAGGCTTATCCATGTCTGACTCTCATAACCAATCAAGCGCATCTCAACATACGACTCATCAGCAAGAAACCTTAGATTTAAGTATTGCACTGTTAGAGCGCCCTTCAGTAACGCCCGATGACGATGGTTGCCAAGATATGTTGTCAGCACGGTTAGAGCAGGCAGGTTTTGATTGCGAGTTTATGTATTTTGGTGATAGAAAACAAAGCGGTGAACATGCCGAAGTCAAAAACTTATGGGCACGCCGCGGTACTACCGATCCAGTGATTTGTTTTGCTGGTCATACTGACGTCGTGCCAACGGGTGATGAGAAAAACTGGACCTACCCTCCGTTTACTCCAACTATCGCTGATGGGTATCTGTGGGCACGCGGTGCCGCCGATATGAAAACGGGTATTGCAGCTTTTACTGTCGCAGCCGAACGCTTCGTCGCCAATCATCCTGAGCACAATGGCTCAATTGCTTTTTTAATCACTTCAGATGAAGAAGGGCCGTCAATTAATGGTACGGTCAAAGTGATCGAGACTTTAGAAGCTCGTCAAGAAAAAATCACCTACTGTCTCGTTGGTGAGCCATCAAGTACCGATACGTTAGGCGATATCATCAAAAACGGTCGTCGTGGCTCGCTAGGTGCTGAGCTTACCGTTACAGGTAAACAAGGCCATGTCGCCTATCCACATCTAGCATCTAATCCAATTCATGCGGCGATGTCTGCCCTTGCTGAATTGACTTCTACCGCATGGGACAACGGCAACGACTACTTCCCAGCCACATCATTACAAATATCGAATATCAACGGCGGCACTGGCGCAACCAATGTCATTCCTGAAACGCTAAACGTGGTCTTTAACTTCCGTTTCTCAACTGAAACGACTGAGGATGAACTAAAGGCAAAAACGCATGCTATCTTTGATAAGCACTTTGCCAACAGTAAAGCGAGCTACGATATTCATTGGAAATTATCTGGTCAGCCATTCTTAACCCCTGAAGGAAAACTGGTTTCGGCATGTCAGAACGCCATCAAAAAAGTGACCGATGTCGATACAACGCTATCTACTTCTGGTGGTACGTCTGATGGTCGATTTATTGCCCCAACAGGTGCCCAAGTCGTCGAATTGGGTGTACGTAATGCGACGATTCATCAAGTCGATGAAAAAGTCGAAATCGATGATTTGGGCAAATTGGCGCAGATTTATGAAGGGATTTTAGAGCATTTATTGCTTAATTAGGCTCTACAGTATCAATGATGTTAATAAAAAAACAACAATAAAGGCAGTGCTTAAATGTTTAGCGCTGCCTTTATTTGTTTTAAGTATTATTACAACATATAAATAACCCTGTATTAACAGTCACTTAAGGTGACCACCACTAAAATTTTTGTAGATCCATTGAAAGCAGAATACATAAATGTTGCTTATTACTTGCAAACGATAATCATTATTGTTAATATTCACTTTTATAAAAATGCGGTATTAATTTTTATGCTTCCCTTTTGGAGTCCGTGAGATGTCTCATCCTTATAAGTCTGTTACTGTATTTTTATTGTCCACTTTAGCCTTGTCCATGCAGGCAGTTTATGCAAAAAGTGTTGATACCCAGCAAGGCAATCCCGAAGAATCAGCAATCTCGGTAACCTTAGACGAAATTACTGTTATCGGCAGTAAAGACAATGTACCGTTAATGACGGGTTCTGGTTATTACGTTGATAACGAACAGTTAGAAAATGAGCAAATTACAGATATTAACCAAGTTTTAAAGACCGTGCCAGGGGTTTACGTCTCTGAAGAAGATGGGTTGGGCTTACGTCCTAATATCAGTATTCGTGCCGGTATTGGTGGACGTAGTAGTAAGGTGCATTTAATGGAGGACGGTATTCCTATCGCGCCCGCTCCTTATGCTGCCCCTGCCGCTTATTACCATCCAACAGCGCTGCGTATGTCAGGAGTTGAGATTCTAAAAGGCGCGCCGCTGCTACGTTATGGGCCGCAAACGACCGGCGGCGTTATTAACTATCTATCAACCCCTATTCCTGCCACTAATGGCGGCCAAGCGATGACCTCAATCAACGACCGTGGCGGTGTGGATGTTCATGCTTATGCTGGTGGACGCGAAGGCGACTTTGCAGGCTCAATTGAAACTGTGCAACAACGAGGCAAAGGCTTTAAAGAGATTGATGGTAAAGACATTGGCGACTATGACAATCAAGATTATGTCCTAAAAGGTCGTTATCAGATCAATCCTGCGCATAGTTTATTTGCTAAAGCGCAGTATTCTGATAGATCTAGTGATGAGACTTACTTAGGTTTAACAGATGCTGACTTCAATGAAAACCCTAACAGACGCTACCCGATGTCTGCGCTTGATAATATACAAGACGAACATACCGGACTTAACTTGACGCACAACTGGATCACGGATAACAATAGCGAGCTACGTACGACCGCTTATTATAATAAAACCCATCGTAATTGGTATAAGCTTAGCGGTAATAAAATCAATGATTTTTATGAAGGTGATGTCACTCAAGGGCAGTTAGATGGTACCGAGGATTTAGCAGGTATTAGTATCCAAGCCAATGATCGCACTTATTATAGTACCGGTGTTCAGACGAACTTCAACACTGACATTTTAAGTGCCTATGGCGATCACAACATTGATGTGGGCGCACGCTATCACCGTGACAAAGTTGAGCGTTATCAGCCAATCGATACTTTTAATCAGGTTGACGGTGATTTAATTTATCAAAGTACGAAAGCCCCTAGCGCTAGCAATAACCGTGAAGAAAGAGCCAATGCAACTAGTCTTTGGCTGACTGATAAGTGGCAAGTGACTGACCCCTTAGTTCTAAATCTAGCCATGCGTTACGAGTATATTGATACTGAAGAGACACGCGGTGTTGATACTGATACTCAAGCACGCGTGAGCAATAATCAGTCTATATTTTTGCCCGGTTTATCCGCAAGCTACCAGCTCAATGATGAAGTACAGCTGATAGGGGGTGTCCACAAAGGCTTCAGCCCACTAGGCGCTGGGGTGTCCGAAGATGACAACACGGATCCTGAACAGAGCATCAACTACGAAATTGGTACACGCTATCGTGCTGGTAGTAATTATATGGAAGCGGTTGGCTTTTATAGTGACTTTGATTCTGTGATCAGAAACTGCTCAGAAAATGTACCTTGCGGTAGTAGCTCAAATCCCATAACATCAGGTAACGAAAAAGAGAGTGGTTCTGCGGTAATCGCAGGGCTTGAGTTAATGGCTGGCACTCGCTTTGATGGAGATGGATTCAGTATTCCACTGCATGCCACTTACACTTACACCCAAGCTGAGCTTGCCGAGGACTACAAAGACACGTTAGATGGCGATCGCTTAACGCTAGTGCCCAAAAATCAAGCCAGTGTGCGCGCCGGAATCGAGATGGATTCAGGTTGGGATACTTACTTGACTGCTAAATACGCTGGCGGCATTTGTGAATCAGTGGGCTGTAATCGTACCAATGAGCCGCGTAGCGAGACTGATTCGTTATTCACTTTTGATGCTATTACCCACTACCCTATCGGTTATGATGCTAAAATCTTTGGTAAGGTTGAAAACATCGCTGACAAACAAGTTATTGTGAGTCGTACGCCATACGGTGCTAGACCAAACCTACCACGTACCTTTACCATTGGTGTAACTAAAGCTTTTTAACTAGCATTGAATAAATAATTTTGATGAATTACTCATAATAAAAAACCCCACAGCTATAATAAAATAGATGTGGGGTTTTTTATAACTGCATTATGGTTTGTTAGACAATAAGCTACGCCTAAGTATTTTAAAAACCATCCATCTAAAGCTCACTTGATGCCGCGTCACAGATTACTATAGTCAAGTCGACTTCTTATAGTGTTGACAGCCTTACTCAATACCAATATAAAGATCCACTTGCCCAAACTCTAAATTACCACCGACATACTGCTCAAAATCGACATTATAAGTTCTGGTATGCTCACAGCTTGGATCATTAAAATAGGTCCATGCCTTCTCCCAAGCATTCATTACTGTATTAGGCATTCGACCTTGTTCAGAGAATACCAAATACTTTCCAGCCGGAATATTGACTGTTACTAAATTACCAGCGCTTTGCTGCTCTTGCTCGCTGTCTACTTTCCAGCTCGCCACGACATCAAAAGCGCCTACCAAATCATCACTCTCATAGTTGTGAAAGATACCGTAAATGTCTTCACCTTCAGAAAGCTGCTTTACATGGTTTTGATAGAACTTCTGCCATAATCTGCCAAGCTTGGCAGTGTCATGGCTTATCTCAGCGTTGTTGGTGGTACGAACGCTGATACCGCTACAAGCTATCGCTTCTGGTAGCTCTTTAATTTGTGATGTCATGATGCGGCCTTTTCTATCTGTTTATTTGATTTTCTGTTTATGGCAATGCTGGCAGATCAAGTCGATTAATCGGCTTCATCAATCCAGTTCATTTGAATGGCTTCTAAGATGCCTTCATTTGATTTTTGTGGATCATCATCAAAGCCTTCAAGTTCAGTTACCCAGCGATGCAAATCAGTAAAGCGAATATACTGCGGATCTGTTTCTGGAAACTTCTCGTAAAGCTCAATCGCGATATCTAAACTGTCTGTCCATTTTAATTTTTGTGGTGTCATAACGGTACCTTATTTTTAGTCGTTTTGAGAATCATCGTCTTAAAAGTAATGCCATCGTCCTAATACTGACGACTTGATGGGCTCTATCCTACCAAAATTCAGCAAATGATTATAGCCAAGTTATTTTACGATGCTGTTTTTCAATACTGGGTTTCAATACTGTTTTGCGATGTGGCTTAGGCTGATTTAGTCGATTTTACCGCGACTTGGTGCTCATTCCATGTGTTAATGGTATCTGTCAATTGCTCGCCCATCATATCTAATACTTCTGGTGTGCGCATACCTTTACTATCTGTAAAAACAAACTTGGTCATACCAACGCCCATCAGCTGGTTTTTGACAAAGAAGCGATGTTCAAAATACACATATTTATGATCCCATCCTGCGACTGCACTGCTAAGCGTCATTTTATCCAAAAATTTAATTTGCTTCAGATAAATCATCTCTTGCATGGCAATCACCCAATTCAGCGACTTAATGCCTTTTTTATGACAGCACGCCTTTACCCAGCGTGTCACGTTTAGCTCAATAAATGATAAATAACGATAATTGGGTAAATGATCGCGAAATCCCATATCGTGGGGCAAAATTCGATAATGACGGACGGTCGGTGCAGTCAATGTCTCTAGACTGATAGTTTCGCTCGTCGATTGATGCTTGAGCTGTTGCTTAAGTAAGCTGACCATAATAAAAAAACGCAGTAGCATGTTCATAAATTTTTCTCTTATTTCATCGTATTTATAATTGGTAATCGTCTATCGTTGAAGCTGTTCAGATGGGTTAAAAGGTTAGCGCATACCATATAGTGAGTACATAAAGCACAGTTAATATTGTGATCATTAAAAACTCACCGTAATTGGAAATAATCTCATTCTATAGTCGGTTCATAAATGCCGCCCACTTTAACGCAAAAAAAGCCACCTCAGTGACTTTCTTTATCTAAAAACTTATCTGCAAATAATCATAGTTAAAAACATAGCTTAGAGATTAATGACCACCACCATTGATAGTACGTACCATCTCTTCTACCATTTTCTTAGCATCGCCAAAGATCATCATCGTTTTGTCCATGTAGAACAAGCTATTATCCAGACCTGCATAACCGGTACTCATTGAACGCTTGATGACCATGACCGTCTGGGCTTTGCTGACTTCTAGAATCGGCATACCAAAGATTGGCGAAGTAGGATCATCTTTCGCAGATGGATTCACAACGTCGTTTGCACCGATAACTAATACCACATCTGTACTTGCAAAGTCTGAGTTAATCTCGTCCATCTCTAAAATGTCATCATAAGGTACATCAGCTTCAGCCAATAGCACGTTCATGTGACCTGGCATACGACCAGCAACTGGATGAATGGCGAAACGAACATTCACACCTTCTTCTTTTAACAACTCATATAGCTCTTTTACTGCATTCTGTGCACGGCCCTGTGCCATACCATAACCTGGTACGATGACCACGCTGCTAGCATTAGACATCAGGAACCCTGCGTCTTCTGCTGAGCCTGCTTTGTAGTTTTTCGGTGCACCATCATCGCCGCCTGCGGCAACAGCTGACGTGCCCATGCCACCAAATAAGACACTAAGTAGTGAGCGGTTCATGGCTTTACACATGATGTAAGACAAGATCGCACCTGATGAACCAACTAGCGAACCTGCGATAATCAGCATCGAGTTGCCAAGCGTAAAACCAATACCTGCTGCTGCCCAACCTGAGAATGAGTTCAATAGTGATACAACCACTGGCATATCACCGCCACCGATTGGCGCAATCCACATCCAACCGAAGATAACTGCAATCACTGCCATCGCATAAAATGCTGGTAGTGAGTCAGTGACGAAATAGATGCCACCGAACCCAATCATTGCAATGAATAGTAGCGCCTGAACCGGTTTTACCCAGCCGCCAACCAATGTTTTCGCCCAGCTTTTCGCGGCCAATTTACCAAAGGCAAAGACCGAGGCTGAGAATGTAATTGCACCGATGAAGCAACCGATAAATAGCTCGATGCGAGCAACGGCGCCATGCTGCTGTTCAGTGTGTAATACCGTCGCAAGTGCAATCGCAACCGCTGCCAAACCGACGAATGAATGCATTAAAGCAACCGTTTCTGGCATCTGGGTCATTGCGACTGTTTTCGCTTTCCACATACCAACGAGGGCACCCAACACCATCGCACCGATGATCAACCAAAGCACAGGGCCTTCTGCTAAAAAGAAGGTTGTCACAACGGCAATTGCCATCGCTGCCATACCAAAACGGTTACCGCGAATCGCTGTCTTTGGGCTAGATAAACCACGTAACGTTAAAACAAAGAGGATAGCGCCGACCAGATAGAACCAATCTGCATTTGCCGCAATCATTGCTGAGAAATCGTTCATGCGTCACCTCCGGCATCAGTGGTTGCTACTGGTGCTTTTTTCACTTTCGGTTTAAACATCGCAAGCATACGCTCAGTCACCGCAAAGCCACCAAAGATATTGATACTGGCTAAAAATACCGCAAAGGCACCAAGCAAACTGGTCGGTGTAAACATTGAACCATCAATCGTGACGGTTTGTAGCATCGCACCCACGATGACGATACTTGATAAAGCGTTGGTTACCGCCATCAATGGCGTATGTAATGCAGGCGTAACGCCCCAAACCACGTAGTATCCGACAAAAATAGCGAGCACAAATACAGTGAAAATCGCTACAAATGGTGTGCTACTCATGGCCGCACCGGCTGGCGCTGCAGCTAAAATAGTGGCAATCATCTAATCCTCCTAAAAATTTATTCATTACTGGCAAATGTGTAGTGACAAAATATGTGGTAATAGACTACTCAAACTAGCGTTTGGCCAGTCGTACCTGATTGTCATGTGTCACTGCCAGTGCGCCCTGAATCTCGTCTTCCATGTCTAAGTTAAGTGCCAAGCTAGCCGATGCGTCATCGCCAGCAGGTGCAATCAATGTCGTAATAAAGTTAACAAGGTTATTGGCATACAAATCTGACGACTGTGCGGCTAGCATAGATGGGATATTGGCGGCACCAACGATACGTACGCCGTTGTCTGTGGTGATGGTTTCGTTAGGCACACTGCCTTCGACGTTGCCACCTGTGCCAGCCGCCATATCGATCAGTACGGAACCTGCTTTCATTTTGGCAAGCGTTGCGCCATGTACCAGACGCGGTGCATTACGACCAGGAATCTGTGCCGTGGTAATAACGATGTCAGCATTACTGAGCGCTTTATCTACGACAGCTGCTTGATCTTTGACATATTGCTCTGATGGCGTCCATGCATAACCACCGGTAGACTTAGCTGTTTCAGCCTCCTCTGCACTCATCGGCACATCAAGCCATTTACCACCGAGTGATTCCACTTGCTCGCGAGCGGTCGGACGTAAGTCACTGGCTTCTACCACTGCACCCAAACGCTTGGCTGTCGCAATCGCTTGTAGACCTGCAACACCAACACCTAGGATAACGACTTTGGCTGGCTTAACCGTACCCGCTGAAGTCATAAACATCGGGAAAGGACGCGAATACTCATTGGCCGCTAGCAATACTGCTTTATAACCAGCGAGGTTGGCTTGTGACGACAATACATCCATATTCTGTGCGCGTGACAGTGTACGAGGCAATAACTCCATCGCAAAGACTGTCGCGCCTTTAGCTGCATAAGTGTCAAGCTGAGTGTTGCGATACGGGTCAAGCATGCCAATGACGATCTGACCAGACGATAAGCTTTCAGTGGCTTCCGCTGGTAGGTCATTGACGGTGGTAATAATCTTGGACTGGGTAATCACCTCGGTGCGACTACTGGCAATGTCGGCACCCGCAGCCTGATACAACTCATCAGCATAGTATGCTGCTTGGCCTGCACCTGACTGAATGACGACTTCAAACCCAAGTTTGCGCAATTTTTTGACTGCGTCTGGGGTTATGGCTACACGGCTCTCGCTCGTGATATCTGCACTGATTACACCGATTTTCATACCGTCTCCTTACTTACGTCCAATGACTATATTTACGTCTCACGACTACCTTTAATACCCTCAACACACATCTAAAAAGCACAGGGGACAAAACCCTCTGATCATGATTAATCCATTACAGCGATCAAAGGTTATCAATTTAATAAATGATAGCTACTTTACCATCATGCCTTTTTATTATAGAGATATCGTTCGTCAAGTTTCATTGTCTAATGATGACCCACAAGTAAAATAAAAATTTAGGCATTTACACCATTGGTATACTTTTTGTTGGTATATTAAAGCCTTTTATTTTTCCGAAAAACGCTTAACCCTTATAGATACAGGCTTAACTCCATTTATTTCCTAATTCTAAATCCGTTCTTTTATTAAACAAATAACGTCAATAAACATAAAATAAGCAAGGTTGAGTAAAGTTACATCCATGCATACCGTATAATAAGAATACTTGACACTCGAAAAAACCCGTCATCGATTCATTATAATAAGGAATAACCATGTATTTTTTGCTCTCCCCTGCAAAATCCCTGAACGAAACAGATGCTATACCACTAAATTTAGGTAACTATTATAGTCAACCCGAGCTAATTGAGCGCTCACAAGAATTGATGAAAGTACTGAAGTCAAAAGAGCCTGTTGACCTACAAGAATTAATGAGCATATCTGATGATTTGGCTCAGCTTAATGCCACGCGCAATCAACAATGGCATTGGAGTGAAGAGCAACCATTTACCAACGATGCCTCTGATAATGCCACCAAACCTGCAGGCTATTTGTTCGATGGTGATGTCTATACTGGACTTGATATGTATCATATGGACAAAGATACCGCTACTTATATCAATGAGCACTTAGGCATTTTGTCTGGACTGTATGGAGTACTAAAGCCGCTTGATCTTATCCAGCCATATCGCTTAGAGATGGGTACCAAGCTAAAAAATGAGCGCGGTGACAATCTTTATGAGTTTTGGGGTGAGGAAGTCACTAACGTTATCAATGCGCGTATGGCTGATAGCGATGACAAAACATTGGTTAATTTAGCTTCCAATGAATACTTTAAGGCGGTAAAGAAAAAAGCACTGAAGGCAGATATCATTACGCCACGATTTGAAGACGAGAAAAATGGTCAATACAAAGTAATTAGCTTTTATGCTAAAAAAGCCCGTGGTCTAATGGTGAAATATGCAGCAGATAACAAGCTGACCAATGCTGAGCAGCTAAAGCAGTTTGACTTGGCAGGATATTACTATTGTGAAGACGCGTCTGATAATAAGACTTGGACGTTTAGACGAGATGCGGCGGATCAGTAGTTTGATATAAAAACTATATTTACTACAATCCCTAGAAGTCACTAGAAGCATTGCATTCAGTGCTTCTAACCCAGTCATTTAATATCTTTTAGTTGAACATATGAACAAATTATAACAACCCTTCTTGTGCCATCATTTCTTGTATCGAGGCACGGTTTAGCATGGCTTGATAATGTGCATTTAGGTGTGTCCAATCCTGTGCTCGACTCGCATATCGCTGACTCCAGTGAGCAATCATAAATAAATGAAAATCAGCCCCACTTAATTTATCGCCCAACAACCATGGACCATGACTCGCCAATCCCTTTTCAATAATATCCCAGCAATGGGTTAGCACATCATTCGCTTTATTTTTCACTTGCTGCAAATTGTGCTCACCGCTAATGTACTGCTCGGGATGTGCCCAGTGATTAGCGGCTTCTTGTAGTGTAGAAGACATCCAAAACAAATACTGGTAATAGACACCGCGCTTAGAGCATCCTGTGTTAGGTGCTAGCCCAGACTCTGGGTGCTGATCTAACACATACATTAAAATTGCCGCAGACTCATAAATAACCTGTCCCTGATGCACCAACGTAGGTACTTTGCCATTTGGATTAATGGCTAGATACTCAGCTGATTTTTGCATGTTTTTAGACAGGTCTATTTCTATCATTTCATAAGACACGCCTAGCTCTTCAAAGACAGCATGGGTGGCCATATTGGCGCCACCCTTATCCCAATATAAAGTATAAATAGTCGTGTCCTTTTTGCTGTGGCGATTGGTGGATAAAACCATTGCACTGAGTTATAAAGATTATTCTCTAACGTGAAATAATCGATATGATAGCGTCAGCCAGTTGAGGGATTTCCGTCATTTTCAAACCTGCAATATTGATTCTACCATTTGGCATGCCGTAAATAGCGAACTCATCTTGCAATATCAGCATTTGATTTTTGGTTAGCGGTAATAGAGAAAACATGCCTTTTTGGTGCGAAATGTCCAAAAACTCTGCAGGTGCACCCCTATCTTTTAATGCTGCGCCTAACGCTTGGCGAATAGTATCTACCCTACTACGGTAGCTTGCCAGTTCGTCTAGCCAAGCGTCTGGGCTGTCTAGCAAATAAGAAGCCACTGCGGCACCGTGATTGGGCGGCATGGAGTAGTTGGCACGTGTGATGGTTTCTAAGAGTGTCTGTATATCTGCGTGACGCTCATGGTTCGTCGTCATCACCGTGGCAATACCAGTACGCTCATTGTATAGCCCCATGTTCTTTGAACAGCTGGCGGCGATAAATGCAAAGTCAGCGTCTTCAATCATTAAACGAAGTCCTGCAGCATCGGCATAAGGATCATCTCCAAAACCTTGATACGCCATATCAATAAACGGGACAATATTTTTCTGTTTACATTTATCAGAAAAAATTTGCCACTGCTCTAAAGAAGGATCTATACCGGTAGGATTGTGGCAGCACGCATGTAATAACAGCACATCTCCTTCTTTTGCTTTTTCTAACGCAGCAAAACACGCATCAATATCTAACTGTCCATTTTTATTTTGCCATGGATATGTATTAACCGTTAACCCAGCACCTTCCATCAGCGGACGATGATTGATATAGCCAGGGTCGCTGATCCAAACGGTTGAATCTGGAGAGAGCGTGGCGATCAAATCAGCAATGAGTCGTAATGCACCTGATGCCCCAACCGTCTGAATCGTGCACTGGTCTTTTAGACTTGGACTGTCACCCAGTACAAATTTTGCCATTTGCTGGTTAAAATTAGCGTTACCCGATAGCATGCCATAAGCTTTTGAATGAGCTTCATGAGCAAGATGTATTTCTGCGTCTTGCACGGTTTTCATCACAGGTGTATTGCCATGCTCGTCTCGATAGACACCAACCAATAGATCTATTTTATGTTTACGCTGGTCAGCGCGAAACCTACCTAACAATGCCACACAGTGGATCACCATTGATAACAGGCATATTATCTAACATCATGATACTTCCTTAATTAGTTTATTGCGCTCGATTGGACAAAATGACGCCAATGGTACTGAGTACGATGCCGCATATCATAATGACTGATAGAGACTCATTGAGTATCAGCGTAGCCAGTATAGCGGTTAATCCTGGTGACAAAGAGCCAAGTAATAAGGTGCGAATAGAGCCTAATTGTTTGACTGCATAAGAAAATGCAATGGTTGATACCACCCCTACACCAAGTCCTTGTACTAGGATAAACGGAAGCGCGTCATCAAAAGACACAGAACCTATATTCGTCTCCACAATACCAGACAGAACCATCACTAATGTCAGAAAAAACGAGGTATAAGAGAGCACGATAGCAATAGCGATTGGACTCAACTTGGTGCTTTTTAACCCTAAGGTATAACCCGCCCAAATCAAGCTTGCCATCAACAGTAACCCCACACCGTACAGAAGACTATTAGGTATTGACTGTGCACGCCCGCCAATCATAGTAGCGATACCAAAGAGAATAAGGATTAATGCGGCAAATTTTCTTAATGATATTCGTTGACGATAAAAAATAAAAGACAATAATGCGGCAAAGAAAACTGGTGTCCCTGTCAAAATAGTACCCATGTAAGCTGCTGGTACTGTACTTGCGCCAAAAGCCGCCAATAAAAGAAAAGGCACACCGCCACATAAAATAAACATAATATCTGGCAATCTTATATTTTTGATTTCATGCCAACTAGAGAGTAACCAAGGGGTCAACAAAACCAGCGGTACACTAAAGCGAATGAGCATGACATCCGCAATGCTGAGCGACGACGCCCCAACCTCTCGTACAGTCAACGCAAAGCCTGACCAAATCAATAATACGATGCTCATAGCCACATAGCCTTTGGTTAGTGGTGACATTACAAACAAAGGATTTTTGCGCGATGAGGGATGGAATATCGTATTCATAGTTGTGTCTTATGCTGGTATACAAAGACCAATTATCGATTAAAATACGCGCTTTTATCTCTATTTCTTCATTGCAATTTTGCAAATATTTGGTGGATAATGCTAATTAAATAAAAATTATTGGCTTAAGAAGCCAAAAGGTAAATTATGGACAAAATCGATCGCCATATCTTGGAAGTGCTCCAAAAAGAAGCGCGCTTATCTACAGCCGAACTGTCCGAACGTATAGGGCTGTCGCCTTCTCCTTGCGCGCGACGCCTAAAGCGTTTAGAGGACGAAGGTTATATAGAGAACTATCAAGCAAACGTAAACAAAGCCAAAGCGGGTATTGCGATGAGTTTCTTTGTGGAGGTCAGTCTCAACAGTCACCAAGAAGAATCTATTGCAGCCTTCGAACGCGCCCTGTCCAATATGGACGAGGTGATTAATGGACATGTGGTATCGGGTTCTTATGATTATTTATTAGAAGTAGTGAGCCCTAATCTTGATGGTTATGAGCGGTTCACCCGTAAGCTGCACAAGCTTGCTAGCGTAAAAGATATACACACTCATTTATCGGTGAGAAAGGTAATCAATAAGACAACTCTACCTATTTTTGTGTGAGATTCTTTCATACTGACTAGGAGCACAATATCTCGCTCGATCACTCGTGAGTAGCAAGACCCATAATAAGTTCATTTGGATTTGACAGAATATTGCTATGATAAAAAGTCTTGATAGTACGACGTGGACGTTTAAACGAGATACGGCAGATTAATAGAGTATTTGATGAGCTTTAACTATAACGCCCTAATATAGGAGATATTACTAGGGCTTTATTTTAGAGGGATAAGTAAGTCATTCATAGTAAGTAGCTTATTAACAATAGATTTGTATTCACCGTATTATAGGGAAATCTCAACCTCTATTTTGATTGGTCGTTTTAAATGGATAGTGACTTTTATATTAATAGAAGCTGCTTCTGGTGGCTCATTGTCCAAAGCGCCGTCAACGATATGTGCTATTTTCATTGCTTCTACTTCTTTAAGCTCAAAGCCGTTTGCTTTGGCACCTCTCATAACTTTTTCATAAATTTCTTTTTCGCTTGTGTAGCGCTCTTTATTGTTAAATACTAACTGCATGGTCATTGGTCGCTCAGCTTGAGACAAACTGATTGCTTTTTGAGAGGTTTGCACACTATTTTGAAATTTATACTCTGCTGAACTGGGCGCAGAAAACAGCGCTAATGCGGTTAATGCCGTCAGCGTGGTTAAGATTTTCATAGTTATATTCCTTTTGATTTGAATGATGACACATTATAAAAGGCGTATAGCGATTATATTCGCTACTATGACTATATACGAATAACTCATCAATAGGAAATCTTACTCAATATTGCTATCGCTACGACTGGTCAATGATAATGCAAGTGTCTCAGCGTTTTTGGCCTAACATAAGCTAAATATCATCCATATTCTTGTATCCCCCATAAAAAAAGCCCTGCTATCTTTTGATAACAGAGCTTTTAATAGTCAAATAGACTGTATGACGAAATTATACTTTTAGCGAAAAGCGATTTATGGGTTGACTGAAGCAGTACGACTAGGCAACCGAGTAAGGATTGTACTTATAGTACATCGAACGAGGTTAACAACATCGTACAAATTCAGTCGAGGCATAAATTACATCATGCCGCCCATTCCACCCATACCGCCCATTCCACCAGCGCCGCCCATCGCAGCCATACCATCATCACCTTGTGGCAAATCAGTAATCATCGCTTCTGTGGTCAGCATGAGACCAGCAACAGACGCTGCATTCTCTAGTGCTGAACGAGATACTTTCGCTGGATCAAGGATACCCATCTCAAGCATATCACCGTATTCACCAGAGGCAGCATTGTAGCCGTAGTTACCAGTGCCATTTTTTACTGCATTTACGACAACTGATGCTTCTTCGCCAGCGTTGGTGACGATTTGACGTAATGGTGCTTCCATCGCACGGCGTAGGATATTGACACCAGCATCTTGGTCATCGTTGTCGCCTTTTAGCTCAGATAGTGCATTCATCGCACGAACTAACGCAACACCACCGCCAGGTACAACGCCTTCTTCAACCGCTGCACGAGTTGCATGTAGCGCATCGTCAACACGGTCTTTCTTCTCTTTCATTTCTGTTTCAGTCGCTGCGCCAACTTTGATTACTGCTACGCCGCCTGCTAGTTTCGCAACGCGTTCTTGTAGCTTTTCTTTGTCATAGTCAGAAGTAGATTCAGCGATCTGACGATTAATAGACTCAACACGGTTTTCGATGTCAGCTTTGTTACCAGCGCCATCAACGATAACCGTGTTTTCTTTACCGACAGTGACTTTCTTAGCAGTACCAAGTTGCTCTAGAGTAGCAGTCTCTAAGCTTAGGCCAATCTCTTCAGAGATCACAGTACCGCCCGTTAGCGTTGCGATGTCTTCTAACATTGCTTTACGACGATCGCCGAAACCTGGTGCTTTAACGGCACAAGTTTTCAAGCCGCCACGCATGTTGTTTACAACTAGTGTCGCTAGTGCTTCGTTTTCTACATCTTCAGCGATGATTAGCAACGGCTTACTCTGCTGCATTACTTGCTCAAGTAATGGCACGATTTCACGGATGTTGCTGATTTTTTTGTCAACTAGCAAGATATATGGGTTTTCAAATTCAGCAGTTAGGCTGTCTTGCTTGTTGGCAAAGTATGGGCTGATATAACCACGGTCAAACTGCATACCTTCTACAACTTCTAGGGTATCTTCGAAGCTTGAACCTTCTTCAACAGTGATAACACCTTGCTTACCTACTTTTTCCATCGCTTGTGAGATCAGCTCACCGATTTTGGTGTCTGAGTTTGCAGAGATAGAACCAACTTGAGCGATTGCTTTGTGATCGTCAGCTGGCGTTGATAGTTTATGGATTTCTTTAACCGCTTCACGTACGGCTTTATCGATACCGCGCTTAAGATCCATTGGGTTCATGCCAGCAGCAACTGACTTCATGCCTTCTTGTAGGATTGACTGAGCCAATACCGTCGCAGTTGTTGTACCATCACCAGCGACATCGTTAGTGCGACTAGCCACTTCACGTACCAGCTGTGCACCCATGTTTTCGAATTTGTTTTCTAGCTCGATTTCTTTGGCAACGGATACACCATCTTTAGTGATGGTAGGTGCGCCAAATGATTTGTCGATAACAACGTTACGACCTTTAGGGCCTAGTGTTACACGTACTGCATTTGCTAGAACGTTTACGCCGTCCATCATTTGTTTACGGGCATCAATGCCGAATTTTACGTCTTTTGCCATGTTAAATTACTCCACTATTATAAGTATGAGAATACAATTGATTGATTTGATAGTTGCTTATCAAAAGCGATTATCAGAAACTGCTATCAAAATGTGCTGAGTATAAAATAATACTCAAAAGGACTAGCCTTCTAGCACACCCAATACATCAGACTCTTTCATAATCAATAGTTCTTCACCGTCAACCTTTACGGTTTGACCAGCATATTGACCGAACAAAACTTTGTCGCCAGCTTTTACATCTAACGCACGAGTTTCACCGTTGTCACGAACTTGACCATTACCAACTGCAAGCACTTCACCTTGTGAAGGCTTCTCTTGTGCTGAACCAGGAAGCAAGATACCACCAGCAGTCTTTGTTTCTTCTTCTATGCGGCGGACGACAATACGGTCATGTAAAGGACGAATGTTCATCGATATGACTCCAAAAGTTGGTTAATAAAATTAAGGGTTTATTTGAATTAATGGTCTCAATACCAGTATCTATAGGGAACACTGCCAAAAACAGCGCTTTATAGATAAGCCTTGAGCTTGTAACAAAAAGTGGGGGCAAGGTGAGTTCGGTTCAAGTGTAAAGCCCAAAAATTTACAAGATTATTTTGCAAAAAATTATCAATCAACATTTCATATAAATGAATGAGGTTTAGTAAAGCCGCTATGCTATTCAAATAAGGACAAGAAGTATGAATATTAAAAAATATTAGCAAGCTGAATTTATGTTTTAACCCATGCTAAATTAGCTATAGAAACATTTGCTACAAGCTCTACACGAAGCGGTATGACACCACGCTTGAAAATGTAACAGCGTATGACCATTATAGGTCTAGTAAACATAATAAGAACGAACGAAAAAATTGCTATATCAGCAATAAATTAATGAAGGGGTATCTATGAGTTTTTCATCAATGCACAAGAAGTCATCAAGCGACAATGTTGATAATGCTAATAACGCAAAACGCAGTCCATCTAAATTTTTATCTGCCTTGGTGACAGGCATCAGTATCTCTACCGTTGGAGCTTTGAGTATGACCGCACCTACCCTAGCTAGCGCAAAAACCGTCCAACCATCAACTGCCGATTATAGTTTTACCGTTGAGGACAAATACAAAGGCACAGCAACTCGTATGCTAAGCAAGTCTGGTAATACGTGGAAATATAACGTTAAGGCTCGCGTCGCTGGTGTGGCTAGCGCCTCGCAAAACAGCACTTTTACGATTAATGGCAACAACGTCAGTCCTACGCAGGCAAGCACCACGTACAAACTACTTGGCATGGGTCGCACGCATAAACTAGACTTTAACCCAAGCAGCAAAAAAGTCACCAGTAATTATAAGGGCAAGTCGACGACTATGAACATGTCGCAACAAGCCTTTGATGATTTGAGCCTTGAGGTACAGATTCGCCAAGATTTATTAAACGGTAAGTTCTCTGGTAATTATTACATGGCGAAAAAAGACAAAATTGAGAAGACGCCATTTAAAAAATCAGGCAGCACTAAGATTACCGTACCAGCGGGTACGTTTGATACGGTACGTGTTGACCGCGTCCACGATGACGATAGCCGCTCTACCAGTTTTTGGTTAGCCCCAAGCTTGGACTATATGCCAGTTAAAGTTAGTCAAATTAACGATGGTAAGAAAATGGATTTGGAATTAACTAAGATTAACTAAGATTAACTAATCTACTTATCTTGACAGTTATAAACAAAAAAGCGGCGCCCCAGATGGAGTGCCGCTTTTTTATGGTTTTAGATCGATAGGTATAGCTTATTAGGGTTTAGATAACTTCAATTATTGACGAGGTTTCTTCACAACATTGTTCATCGAAGGCAGGCGTTTAAGCAGAATAAATAGCCAAACATTGATAGCAAGCAATAGTAAGAAATCCGCTAAATACACAGCGATTTCAGCCCAGCTACTGCCATATATACGAGTAAACAGCACCACGCCACTTGCACCCAAATATACTAAGGTAAACATACTGCTTATCAACAACGCATAAGGGGAACGACCGCGCAATATCCATGGCGTCAGAATCAACGCGGGCACTAGCCATAATGCCTGCCAAGCAATACCGCCAACGATATCAGGGCTACTAGGATTAAAGATACTAATAAAGATAGGCAATCCGAGCAGTCTATAAACGAGCCAAATTAACCACGTAACCTTCAAGCGCTGTGCAATAGGTGCGATAGGCTTAACCGTTTTAAGAGGCTTTGTATTAGAGCGGGTTGTGGCCATTAGATATTTTGATTTCCTAAATGAATAATATACTGCTGAAGATGAATAAGTAGCTCTTTGTTATAACCGAGTGGTTATAACCACTCAATCATAGACTTTGAGACTCAGACGATTCTAGACAGCAGGTTTATAAAAGTTGCTTATCGGCCCCAATCAGCCTTTGCTAATGCAGCTGCAGTAATCGCTAAACGGCGACCCTGCGCAATACCCAAATCTCGCTCGTCAGTAGATATAGGCTGATCATGTGATGCACCGCTGACATGACTGGCACCATAAGGCGTGCCGCCGCGATGAGTACGGTTCAATGCTGGCTCTGCATAGGGCACACCTACGATGACCATACCGTGATGCATCAACGGCAACATCATCGTCAACAATGTCGTTTCTTGGCCACCATGCATAGAGCCTGTCGCCGTAAACACCGATGCAGGCTTGTTTTGTAGGTTCCCTGCCAGCCATAGGGTCACGGTATTATCCCAAAAATACTTCATGGGTGCGGCCATATTACCAAAGTGGGTTGGGCTACCAAGCGCAAGACCACTACAGTCTTTTAGATCATCCATCGTACAGTACAAGTCACCCTCATCAGGTATCGCAGGCTTACTTGACGTGGTTTCAGGTGCCACTGTCGGTACCGTACGGATACGCGCGGTCATTCCAGCATCCTCAATACCTTGAGCGATAGCATATGCTAATGTCTTAGTCGTACCGTAATTAGAATAATAAAGCACCAAAACATAAGGGTCGGTCTGACTCATTAGCAAAGCTTCCTTATAAAATCGTTAGCCATACTGGCCACCAAAAATGCGGCGAAATATATGACTAACTGGCATTGTAGAATATGTGCACATTATGCCCGAGTCATTCACTGTCATGCAAATAACCATGATTGATAACCTGACTTATATTGTATCTGATGTGCTAGGTAGTGCATTTTGACACAATTAAACCGCAGATGATAACCGTTCATCTTTGTTACACTATTGTCACTCTTACTTTTGCTTAATGGTCGACATGGAAAAATTATCTCAAAAACTCCCGTTTTTACAGCAGCGCTGGTTTCAGTTCTTACGGTTTTTGACTCGGCATTTTTTTGAAGATAATTGCCAGCAAAAGGCAGCTTCACTGACGTACACCACTATGCTGTCGATCGTACCGGTATTAACGGTATTACTGATGATTTTATCATCTGTACCAGCACTCGCATCAGTTAGAGCGCAGATTTATGACGTCATTTATAGCAATCTGTTGCCGCAATCGAGCATGCAAGTCAGTGAGTATATCAATGACTTCGCCGAAAAATCCTCCAATCTAACCATTATCGGTGCCATGATTTTATTCTTTACGACTATCATGACCTTAACCACTATCGAGCGCGCGTTTAACCAGATTTGGCGAGTAGAAGATCGCTCTGGTGGCATCAAAAGCATGCTGCGTTATTGGACTATCGTTACCCTAGGACCGTTAGTATTGGGTACCGCTTTTATCGCTTCAAGTACTGTACAGAGTCTGAGCTTTCTCAATCGTCAAATTGCAGGCTACGGTATCGACTGGAGCTTTTGGGTACAAATGGCATCGATTGGTATTACGATGGCGGGCTTTATCGGTATGTACTGGTTTATTCCAAAGGCGCGCGTACCAGCAAAAAATGCAGCCATCGCTGGCGTGTTCGTGGCCATTGTCTTTGAATTAATGAAGCATCTGTTTGGTACAGTGATGGCTAACTTTACTAGCTATGAAGCGATTTACGGCGCTTTTGCTGCCTTGCCTATTTTTCTACTATGGATTTATCTGTCGTGGAATTTGATTTTATTAGGCGTTGAGATCAGTTATACCTTGACGATTTTTGAGACAGAAGAAGTCTACCCTCGTCACCCGTTACTCAGCTTGTTAGACATGTTGAATTTGGTTTATACCCACCACTTAAAAGGTGAAGCTGTTAGCGAGCAAGCACTGCGTAATGTCTTAGGTCGCAAAGAGCTGCCAAAATGGTATACCTATATCAACTACCTACAAGACAGCAATCTGATTACCATGACAGATGATGACGACTATGTACTCAAAAGAAACCTGAGTAGGATGACGTTATGGGACTTTTATCGTACCTTGCCCTATCCACTTCCTATCAAGGACGAGTTGGATGAGATGAAATTGGAAGGTCAAAAGCCTTGGCTAAGTTTACTGGTAAAACGTTTTGAGAATACTGAAGCGTACGCCAAACAGCAACTGCATCTGCCGCTAAATGCTATCTTTGCCAATAGCGAACCGCGTAAACAGTCTACTAGCAAGCATAGCGATAACCGTAAACTATTTAGAAAAACCTCTGCCGCCACTGAAAACGTACAACGACATGATAATCTAGATAGACATGGTGAGAGTGCTTACAACGGTAATAATTCAAATCTCGAAGCCTCACCGCATCTAGAGCCGATGGCTTATGACAAAGACAGTGATATTGAATATGACGATCACGACAATGAAGCCATCATACCTTTAGGGACTAGTGAGAGTCATACTGAGACAGATATGACCAGACGTGTGCACAAGAACGCTATTATTACAGAAGCAGATAACCCTAAGGCTCATCACAGTGAATAAAAATGATGGAGACAGCATCTGGACACGTACGATCAATGCAGCTCAAAACAGGCTTAAGCAGTTCACTAAGTTGTGGTCAATACAAACGCTGACTGACTTACCTGATCGCCTAAATAATTTGTGGCAATGGCTGATTGGCTCCTATTGGTTTATTCCAACCGCTTGTGTCATTGTCGGTATTTTACTTGCTCCTTTGCTAGTCGCAATTGATCAGCATTTTGATCGTGAAACGGTAAAAGAGATCTCCTTTGCTTTTACTGGTGATGACGAGGCAGCGCGCGCGATTATGACCGCCATCGCTGGTGCGGTACTGGGCGTGGCCGGTACGACATTTTCGATTACAATCGCCGTCCTGTCGATGGCATCCTCACAGTTTGGTCCAAGGCTGCTACGTAACTTTTTGACCGACACACCAAATCAGTTTGTACTTGGCGCTTTTATCGGTACATTTAGCTATAGCTTACTGGTATTGAAGTCTATCCATAAGTCTGACGTGGCTTTTGGTGTGCCGCAATTGGCAGTGACTTTTGCCATTATCATGGCAATTATCTGTGCGCTGCTCTTGGTTTATTTTGTACAGCATATGGTACATGCCATTCAAGCGTCACACGTCATTCAAAATGCTAGCAACGATGCGATTGCAAACATTTACTATTGGTATAACGATCGATGTGATATTCAACATCAACGCGATGCTGAGCACCATGATATCGAGCAGTTCCAAAACTGGCCTGCTATGCCGATTTATTCACCAAATTCAGGTTATTTACAGCAGATTTATCTTGAGTCATTGATTGCGCTGTCACAGGATTATGGTGGCGTGGTACAGATGCATGTCAACCTCGGTAATTACGTCACTGACAAAAACGTCATTGGCTACTTTTATCAGCGACCTGAATCTCATCCAAACAACCAACAGAAGACAGCAACCCCGCATCTGGCAGTGATACCGCGAGCGCCTGATGGACTGTTTTGGCAACGTCTGGCAGGTTGCCTGCGACTTGAGCAACGATTGGCGCACTCCAACGACATCGCCTATAGCTTAGGTCAAATGACGGAAATTGCTGTACGCGCACTATCCCCTGGTATCAATGATCCAAAGACTGCGGTCAATTGCGTCCAGTCTCTAACCAGCTGTCTGAGTATCATGATGCGGCGTCAGCCACCAAGCCCTTATCATTTTCACATACCGCAATCAGAGACTAACGATAGCTCTGAAAATACTATCAAACAGAAGCGACTGGCCATATTGGCACTAGTCACTCATATCCCAAAGATTTCTGATTTTATCAATGTATCACTTGGTGAGATACGTCGTTATGCAGCTGCTGACCTAATGGTCTTAAAAGCACTATGTCAGGCAATGGTCAATCTGAACTATGCACGGGTAAACAGCGCGCAGCAGCAAACGCTATTACATGAATTGCATCTGATTCAGCGAGCTGGTGAAGAGAATTTAAATTACCAAGAGCTGGTCGATGACTTGGTCGCTATGTGCGAACAAGCCAAACAATTTATCCTTGATAATGATGCTCAGCACAAGCATTTTAATTACGTGAGTGAGTTTGAAGCCGATATTCGTCAAGCGTTACAGACACAGTCTAGTTAATGATATGACCAATTAACTGTTTAAATAGATGGCAATATTAGCCTTTATAAACACATTACTTATAAGCACAACACCTATAGCTAGCAACACTTATAACGTCCCTATAAGCCCTGCGCTTTGGATACTTTTTATATTTATATGAGACCTACTTTTTATGGCATCTGCAACCAGCCTCACCATCCTAGAAATCAGCGCCATATTTTTGTCGATTACCGCTTCATTAACTTATATTAATCACCGTTTTATTGGTTTGCCGACCACTATCGGTGTCATGGTCATCTCTATCTTACTGTCAATCGGTGCGATATTTTTAGGCTTCTTAGGGTTTGATCAGCTAATTGATTACGAAGTCAGTTTATTGGAGCAACTTGATTTTACCGAAGTGCTCTTAGACGGTATGCTATCGATGTTGCTATTCGCAGGCGCATTACACGTCAATATTGGTGACTTAAGACGCTACAAGTTACCTATCGGCATCCTTGCTGGACTTGGTACGATCATATCGGCGATGCTCATTGCGACTGCGATTTATTTTATGTTGCCGTTGTTTGGTTTCGGCCTGCCGTTTCTCTGGTGCCTGTTATTTGGGGCGCTTATCTCCCCTACCGATCCCATTGCTGTGATGGGTATTTTGTCGTCAGCAGGCGCTCCAAAGAGTATCGAGACTGTCATCGCTGGCGAGTCATTGTTCAATGATGGGATCGGCGTAGTCATCTTCGTTTTATTGCTAGGGATTTTATCTAGCGGCGATATTCCTACTGCCAACTATGTCGCACATACATTAGCGGTTGAAGCTGGTGGTGGCGTTGTTTTCGGACTGGTACTTGGTGCGATTTTGTACTACTTGCTCAAAAGCATTGATAGCTATCAAGAAGAGGTGCTATTGACATTAGCAGGTGTCATTGGTGGCTACGCGCTGGCCAGTCATTGGCATTTATCAGGGCCACTCGCCATGGTCATGATGGGTCTAATGGTTGGTAATCGTGGTCGCGAGCTAGCCATGAGTGATAAGACACGGCACTATATTGATTTGTTCTGGGAATTGATTGATGAGATTTTAAATGCCATTTTGTTTGTGCTCATCGGTCTAGAAGTGGTGATGATTGCTTATTCAGGCAATTTATTTATTGCTAGTGGTTTGACGATTTTGATTGCGCTGATTGCTCGATTTATCGTGGTAGGCATGACGACCAAAACCTTTCATCGTCAGCTTGATTTGCCTACAGGCGCATGGAAAGTTCTGACATGGGGCGGCTTACGCGGTGGTATTTCAGTCGCGTTAGTATTACAGCTACCGATCGGGGCTGAACGAGAGATTCTATTGGCACTCACTTATGCAGTAGTGATATTCTCCATTTTGGTACAAGGTCTAAGCGTCGGTAAAGTCGCTAAAAGCATTCGTACGGATGAAAAAACAGTAGACGTATAGACTAAAAATATAGCAGGCACAAAAAATCCAGCATAAGATACTTGTCTTATGCTGGATTTTTTAACTTAAATTTAAACGTTATATCAAGCCCTTTCGTTTCATATTGCGATAAACCACAATAATAATGAGCAGATTAGAAACCAATATTCCAAGCTTAAACCAGTCAAACGGGCTAACGATCAGATAGTAGATTTCTATAGGAATAAACACCCCATAGCCTAACACTCCGAACCAATACGCCCATGTTTTGTCATGCCATAAGCCATAGGCTTCGAGGAAACGCAAACTGGCATATGCAAATATCAATAATAAAAACATCGGCCAGTTTTTACTTGCCTGCTGAGCAATACGTACGGCACTATCGATTTGCGGGGCAAGCATATGGCCGAAGCTGCGCTGCCAAGTAACCGTTGCGGTCGTCAGCCAATGCTCAAGATTGGTATGCCACCACCATAATGCCCCTGCTCCTAGTAACGCACCAACACCTTTGACTACCTCATAAATGGCCACCGCTTTGATAGACTCACTCGCCGTACTGCGCGATTTTTCTTGCTGACCATTCATGGTAACCCCTTTATCCTTCGAGGATGGCGGCAGACGGTTATCCTGTCGGGGCAAATTAGCCAAAGAATGTCTCCACAACACGTCCTTGCAACTGCTGATTGAAAAACGGCGTATTTTTACCACTCGATAGCATCGATTGCGCGGTTACTTGCCACTCAAGGTTAGGATCGACTAATACTGCACCGCCGATAGCTTCATACTGCTCGCTAATACCTGCGATTTTTGCAGGATTTAGGCAGATTTTGTCTACCAGTTGCGAGAGTGTTAACACCTCATCATTTACCAGCTGACAAGCCAGCGCCATAAACGTATCAAAGTTTGAGATACCTGGCGTACTCTCAGCAAACGGTGCTTTTTTGGCCGTACTATTCAGTGGCTCGTGATGACTACAGATGGCATCGATAGTGCCATCCTTTAACCCACGGCGGATTGCCTGCTGGTCCGTGTTACTACGCAGTGGTGGTAACACATATGCCTGAGCATTAAAGCCTTCAAGATTGTCATCAGTTAAATACAGCTGATGCATCGCAACATCACACGTAACAGGCAAGCCTTTATCTTTTGCCCAGCGCATAAGCTCAATGGAAGACTTACATGATAACTGGCTAAAATGAGCAGCGATTCCGGTCTCTTCAACCATCAGTAGCTGCGTAGACAACGCAACAGTTTCCGCAATCCAAGGAATCCCTTGCAGACCATGATAAGAAGCAATATAGCCCTCATGTGCCACGCCATCTCCAGACAGACTTGGCTCATCAGGATAAAAGAATACTTTCATACCAAAAGTCGCCGCGTATTCTAGTGTGCGTAGCAATACTAAATCATTACGAAAAGGTCTACGCGCATTAGATACTGCGATACAGCCGCCCTTTTTAAGCCCTGCGATGTTAGAGGGTCGCTCGCCCTCTAACCCTGTGGTCAATGCACCCAAAATATGCAAGTAAATCCCGCCATCACTTAAGGCGCGCTCACGCAAGCCCTTTAAAAGTGAACCATTTTCTAAAATAGGATTGGTATCAGGAGGTGTGACTACATGCAAAAATCCATTACCACGAGCTGCGCTGCCTTCTGATTTTAGCGTGCCGTGTTGCTGCTGGCCTGGCTCACGCAAGCGTGCGCATAGATCTACTAGTGGTGGTAGCAACCACGTTTCACGGCCAGATTCGAGTGTAGACAGTTTTTCTATTGCAGTTTGTGGCAATGCATCTTTAAATGCTTTTGGTAAATGATTAAGGATGGGTACATCAGTATTAAGCATGGTAGACATAACGTTATTACCGTATCAATAAAATAAAATAAATGAGAACAAGTCGCGCGATAGACGGTTACTTGCCAGCCGCTTGATGAGCACGCTGACCTTCCATCGCAAGCGACAAGACCGCCATACGAATGGCGATACCGTTATTTACCTGCTTTAAGATAACGGATTGTGCGCCATCAGCTACACTAGAGGCAATCTCAACACCACGATTCATCGGCCCCGGATGCATCACCAATGCATCAGGTTTAGCGAGCGCTACTCGCTCTGGCGTGATCCCATAATGCTTATAGTATTCACTTGATGATGCCAAGAGCGGCGAACCGATACGCTCATTTTGTATTCTTAATCCCATAATCACATCACAATCAGTGACACACTCATCCATGTTTTCATATACTTGCACGCCAAAACGCTCAATACCTTTGGGCAGTAAAGTGCGCGGCGCACAAACACGGATATCTGTCACACCTAGTGTTTGCAGTGCACTGATATCAGAACGGGCGACGCGTGAGTGCTTAATATCACCAACGATTGCGATAGATAGCTCTTCAAATGGGCGCGACGCTTCACGGTGAATGGTCAACATGTCGAGCATTCCTTGAGTAGGATGCGCATGCCAGCCATCACCGCCATTGATAATTGCGATATCAGGCGTCACTTCTGTCGCCATAAAATGCGCGGCACCTGATGCTGAATGTCGAACCACAAAAATATCCGCAGTCATTGCCTGTAGATTCCACAGCGTATCGCGCAGACTCTCGCCTTTTTTGGTACTAGAACGTTCGATATCGATATTGAGTACATTGGCACCCAAGCGTTTTTCTGCGACCTCGAAAGTCGTCCGCGTACGTGTCGATGGTTCAAAGAACAAATTCATGACCGTATAACCGTCTAACTCAGGACGATTGATGAGCTGTCCATTTTCATCAAAGAAAGTCTCTGCTTTTGCGATAATAGCTTTGAGCTGTGCTTTATTAAGACCTTCAACACCTAAGAAATGCCGGATACTGCCATCGGTGTTGAGCTGCGGACGACTCAATGAGGTATTGAGCCTTTGATGAATCGTACTGGGATCAAATTTTGCATAATCAGTCGGTGAGACTGGTTGTGTAGCGCTACTATCGATAGAATTTGACATAATGGCGAGTCTTTATTGTGGGTTTATATGAGTCTATAGTAATCACTTATTCATCTTTGTTCGATCATTTATCACTGATAGGCATAGATACAAAGGACATTTTGACGCTTATTTGCTACAATTTACCGTAATCAAATTCGACCAAAAAATAGCCTCAGCAGACAATTAGAAAGCGTGAGTAGACATGCTGTATTCTCATAGAGAATAATTCTGACGAAACTATAAATGAATAACAATAGATATAGTGTAGCCGATTTTGTGGTCGGGACAAAGATGCCGTATTAGCTATTTAAGAATTTACCTATTTCAGGTGTGCTAAATGCCACCTACTTCTTTACTTTGACACCTATCCGTTCTTTTACTTTCCATACCATTTATTAGGAAGCCTTATGACGACCTTAGCAGACTATCTAAACCAATATGCCACTAGCCCTGCACTCAATGACGTGATTACCACTGTCACTGATGTCGGTAAGACAATTTCACAACTGCTCAGAAAAGGCGCTTTAGCAGACATCTTGGGCGAAGCGGGTAATCAAAACGTCCAAGGCGAAGATCAGAAAAAATTAGACGTATTGGCCAATGACCTACTACTAGATGCATTGGCAAAAAATGCACATTGTGCTGGCGTCGCTTCAGAAGAGCTCGATGACGCGACTCCTGCTAATGATGATGGTAGCCTATTGGTACTATTTGACCCATTAGATGGTTCATCAAATATCGACATCAATATGGCAGTGGGCACGATTTTTTCTATCTTACCGTATGATCGCCAAGGTCAAACCAGTGAAAACAGCGACTATCTACAGGCAGGTAACAAACAGCTAGTAGCCGGTTATCTACTATATGGTACCTCTACTGTCCTAGCGCTAACCATCGCTGATAAAGTTGTGATGTTTAGCCTAGACCCAGAGACATCTGACTATGTACTGATAGAAGACAATGTTCAAATCGATGCCGATACGAGCGAATATGCTATCAATAGCTCAAATTATCGTTACTGGCGTGCACCGATGCAACAGTACATTGATGAGTTAATCGCTGGCGAGACTGGGGTACGTGGACGTGATTTTAATACACGCTGGGTAGCCGCCATGGTTGGTGACGTCCATCGCATCTTATGCCGCGGTGGTCTGTTCACTTATCCGTTTGATACCAAATATGCTCATAAAGCGGGTAAATTACGCTTGATGTATGAAGCCAACCCAATGAGCTTATTGATTGAGCGCGCGGGTGGCGGTGCGACAGATGCTGTCAATCGTATCTTAGATATCGAACCGACTGATATCCATCAGCGTGTTCCTGTGGTGCTCGGTAGCAAAAACGAAGTCAATTACGTGAAAGATTTACACGTCAATTATTCTGAAAAATAATTGATTTGCACGCCTGTTAAGAACAGCCAGCAGAATGCTAAATCAATAATAGACATTTTACTGGTTATCTAAACGACTCCTTTACTCTTCTCTAAGCGATCCACTATGGTATTAAATCCCACCGAGCTGATTACCTCAGATAAGAACACAACAGTGAAGCTTGTAAAAGCACTGTTGTCCCAAGCACGCCAGCGTAAAAAGAACGGTCAGACAGTCATAGAAGGCGTCCATTTGATAGATGCTGGGCTGCGTAGTGATTATCCTTTCGCCCAAATACTACTGTCTGAGTCAGCGCGTAGTCACCCTGAAGTTCAGCAGGTATTGACTCGCCTGCCCACTTGTACGCCTATTCTTACTTTGTCAGACGCACTTTATGAGAGTATTCGTAGCTTAGGTACTGGCATCGATATCATGGCAGTGATCAAAGTGCCAACGCCTAGCCTATCGATGATCGATGAGGACTGCTTAATCTTGAACGACGTGCAGGATAGCGGAAATGTTGGTACGCTGCTACGTACAGCAGCAGCCGTCGGTATCCGCAATATTCTATGTACCAGTGCGACCGCTCAAGCGTGGTCTCCTAAGACGCTACGAGCAGGTATGGGTGCACAGTTTGCACTGACTATTTATGAAGGCTTGAGTACGCAAGATATTTTGGATCACGTACAAGTGCCGCTTTTGGCGACTAGCTCACATACAGACACTATCATCTACGAGCACGACTTATCTGCGCCTGTGGCTTGGGTTATGGGGCATGAAGGTCAAGGCGTTAGCGACGAGCTAATGCAATGTGCCACGCCGATAGCATTACCGCAGCCAAATGGTCAAGAGAGCTTAAATGTAGCGATTGCAGGGTCTTTATGTCTATATGAGACCTTACGCCAAAGACAATACTCTTAGCCTGCATTTATAACTACTATCAAAACCCTATCTATCAAGCATAAAAAAACCCACTACCAATTGATAGTGGGTTTTTTATTATACGTCTACTACTGATATAGTCAAAGAAGTCTAAAACGGATACAAGGCAGCCGACTACAGATTATACAAGTAGTAAATCTAAGGAGGGTAACGCCGTAGCCGTTTAGTAGTTCTGTGACTATATATTAAACCTTGCTAGTTAGCTCAGGCAATGCTTCGAACAAATCGGCTTCTAAGAAGTAATCAGCAACGCTAGCGATAGGTGCTTCTGGGTCATTGTTGATAGCAACGATGACTTTAGAATCTTTCATACCAGCCAAATGCTGAATCGCGCCTGAGATGCCAGCTGCGATATATAGCTGCGGTGCAACGATTTTACCCGTTTGACCGACCTGCATATCGTTTGGTACATATCCGGCGTCAACAGCGGCACGTGATGCACCAACAGCAGCGCCTAGCTTATCGGCCAATGGCTCAATGTACTTGGTGAAGTTTTCACCGTTTGCCAATGCACGACCACCAGAAACAACAATACCAGCTGACGTCAATTCTGGACGATCAGACTTAGCCATTTCTTCGTTCACAAAGCTAGCTTTGCCAGTTTCTTGTACATTGTCGATAGTTTCAACAGTCGCTGAACCGCCTTCGCTTGCCACTGGGTCAAACGCAGTAGTACGTACGGTTAGTACCACTTTGTCTTCTGTTGTTTTTACTGTTGCCGTTGCATTACCTGCGTAGATAGGACGCTCAAACGTTTGCGCATCTACTACACCTGAGATTTCAGACAACATGCTGACGTCAAGTAATGCAGCAACGCGTGGCATAAAGTTTTTACCAGTCGTGGTCGCAGCCGCTAGGATATGGCTGTAATCACCAGCGATATCAGCAACCAATAGTGCCACGTTACCTGCCAATTGATGCTCATAAGCAGCGTTGTCAGCCAATAGTACTTTAGTCACGCCTTCTGCTTTTGCCGCTTCATCAGCAACAGCTTGGCTACCACTACCAGCAACCAATACATGGATATCATCACCGATTTGTTTAGCAGCAGCGATCGTGTTTAAAGTTGCCTTTTTTAGACTGGCATTGTCATGTTCTGCATATACCAAAATTGCCATGGTTTTAGTCCTTTATATATTCGTATTATCTATTCATGCGGTTGTTTGTGTACAAAGCTATTTGAGAAACTATCATTTAATCTAAGATAAAGCAGTCAAATTCACAGCCTTGTACAGGATATGCCGTAGCGAAGTATCCAATCATTAAAACATTAAATGACTTTTGCTTCGTTTCTTAGCTTATCGACCAACTCATCAACTGAACCTACTGTAATACCAGCTTTACGGTCAGCAGGTGGCACGACTTTAATAATCTCTTGCTTAGATGTCATATCAACACCGAAATCTGCTGGCGTTTTCTCATCAAGTGGCTTTTTCTTCGCTTTCATGATGTTAGGCAATTTAGCATAACGTGGCTCATTCAAACGTAGGTCAGTCGTGATGACTGCTGGCAAATCAAGAGCAACTGTTTGTAAGCCACCATCGATTTCACGCGTTACGTTTACTTTGTCGCCTTCAACTTTTACTTCTGATGCAAACGTACCCTGACCGATACCCATCAATGCCGCTAGCATCTGACCAGTTTGGTTGTTGTCATCATCAATCGCTTGCTTACCTAATAAGATAATATCAGTGCTTTCAGCTTCGGCGATACTTTTTAGAATCTTAGCAACTTGTAGTGGATATGGCTTTTCGTCACTTACAACTAATACACCACGGTCAGCACCTAGCGCTAGGGCTGCACGAATCTGCTCTTGTGACTCTTTTGGACCGATTGAAGCAACAATGATCTCATCAATGATGCCAGCTTCTTTTAGACGAACCGCTTCTTCTACTGCGATTTCATCAAAAGGGTTAATTGACATTTTAGTGTTTGATAAGTCAACGCCAGAGTTGTCGGCTTTTACACGAACTTTTACGTTATAATCAATGACACGCTTGACCGCTACTAATGCTTTCATACGTTCCTCGTTTATTAATGTT
>Ga0207897_100156_pt1 | contig 31529 bp, 29 predicted proteins | sample LinPmetageLP42_FD_184054 | JGI IMG/M metagenome (GOLD analysis project Ga0207897, IMG submission 184054) | Marine viral communities from the Pacific Ocean - LP-42 (SPAdes) | ecosystem: Environmental > Aquatic > Marine > Oceanic | place: Pacific Ocean | collected 2010-08-27
AAGGCAACTTTGATCGCGTAAATATTCATGGTATAGGCACCTCAAATTACGTACAATTTGAGGCTCTCGCACTTTTAAAGAATTAAAAAGCTTTCATTCAATTGCCCCACACTTTGCGGTGCTCTCCTTCTAGTAACTCTTTCAATCCTGCACTCAGTTCTGAAATTGTCACTTTCAGCATAGGAAGCGACATGGACCTGCTTAATTGCTTTTGATCTGCTCTATCAATGAGGTAATCATCAAGTGACCGGTATTGATGGCTATCATGGATATAACAAACATCGTTATCGAGCGCCTGGAGGACCTTTCGGTACAAATAACATTCAAATAGAAAAGGATCGACAGTTGGGTTTTCTCGGCCATCGTTTTGGAGGTAGGCTAAATCCGAATTGCGGATCAGTTCCTTATCTATCGTCTTTATTTCTCCGTATTGACGGATCTCCTGCTTTGCTAAATTGACTTGATTTGCCAGTTCAAAATAAGCTTTGTCGATTTCAAATTCCAAGGTTAGAAAGAGTCGCCTTAAATTGCGCCTGATCGTAGCTTTATTTTGACTATAGTATTGCCAGATAAATTGTTTTTTATCCAATTCTACTTTTTCCATAAAGTCAGCCACAGATGCTAAATCGGATTGAGGTAAGATTTTATAGATCTTATTGAGCAAAGCCTTTGCCAACATAGTCTCATCATTAGCACCGCTGGCCAGTACGTGTAAGACACCCGATACTTTTTTAACCTGTTTGCCGAGTCGACTAGCTTCTTTGGCTATTTGTTTGTCGCTATATTGGCTTGCGCTCTGCCCGTATTTTCTGAGCCCTCGATAAAAACCGTTAGTCAAATTATCATTGATGTAGCCATAACGTTGGCAGAGAAATGAAACGACATATATACAGGCCTTAGCTGGTGAAAATTGCTTCAGCTGAGAGGTTCGGTAGTTTTGGAACATATCACTATAAAAAGAAATATTGCCATCAGAAATACGTGCTTGTTCCAAGATGCTTTTTGCTTGTTTAAATATTGGCTCTAGTTTTTGTTTATCTTGTAACTCTCGACTTATTTCTCCAAAAGTAAAATCTTTAGCCTGGTTTCGCAGAGTACGAAATTCGTCTGTTGTCTGATGCGGCGCTAATAAAGCGGTAATGTAATCCTTAATACTGCCCTTGAGTTGTCTGTTAAATAAAGTGATAAGTCGTTCTTCTTCTTTGTTCAATGCCTGGCTTACAATACTTTGAATTCGAGAAAGGGCCGGTAATGCAATCCATTGCTGATTCAAATAAGTCACGCACTCGTCGAATACCGTTTTATTGTCAGCTCGGATGGCAACCGCTGAATCAGCTTGCTTATGCAGCCTCTTTTGATGCTGTTCTGAAAAGCGTTGAAAGCCAGTTAATGAGAAGACCTTTTGGTAGATTTTTGATTTGGCATCTTTGTTTAGGTTCTTGCGGATCAGCCGGTTTTTTGGAAAATAACGTGCATAAATGTGGGTAAGGTCACTTTTTACCATTCCCCAGGTGAAAGTTAGCGTAACCGGCTTTGCCTTAAAATAGCCCAGCAACAATATGAAATGTGCTTTATTCTGCACAATTCTGAATTGCTTGAGCCTTGATGTTTCGAGATCATTTAGGTTGAAAAAGTAGTTGCGGTCATTCTCATTAAAGTGCGGCGGATCATATAAGTCTCGGTATTCGGCAGTATCACTGGTATCTATGCGCGGCGAAAGTTTGGGCATGTATGTTGCTCAAATAGCGAAATCGGATGGCCATATTAGCTGAGCGAGTATCATATTGGTATTTCGATAATAGCGACAATTCAAACTAGGCGAGACATTCTCGCCAGTCTATTTGGGTCATAGGGGCTGTTGAGTAGTCTTGGATAAAGGCAAAAATTACCTGAAAGCTGACGTAAGCTTTTGTTGATTTTCAGCATCATTATATGAACACAAAGTGTGGTTTTTAGAGAGTCAATGCGCCTTAAAACTTCAAAAAACACAACATATAGTGGTTAGCTGAGCTATGTGGATACCCCTTTTTTACATACAGAACAGTTCAAACCTGAAGCAAATGGAGAGGCATGTAATTTTATTAAACCGAATTCATGTTGTGTTGGGTATCTGAGTGCTCAAGCTGACACAGAATTCTGAACACTCTCCGAAGTTCACCTTTCATTCTTCGATACTTTAAATCTGTCTACTGTAGAGTTCATATTCTCTATGACACTGGAAATTTGTTCAAAACTGTTAAGTACTTCGCTAACTGCGTCAGTTGTTTCGTTAGATAACGATTTCATGCCTCTAACGCTAGATTGTATTTGCTCAACTACGTATATTTGCTCTTCCGTCGCTGTTGCGATTTGCATATTCATATCTTTAATTCTCTCAGTTGAATCAGCGATACCAGTTAACGTTTCGTCTGCAAGATTCATTTCACTCATTAAGCTATCGACGTACTCTCCATTTGATGAAATTAGAGTCACCGTTAAATTTGTTTCACTTTGCAAGGAAGCAATCATTGTTCGAATTTTTTCCGTGGCTTCTTGCGTTCTCAACGCCAATGCTCTAACTTCATCCGCCACAACCGCAAACCCTCTTCCTTGTACTCCGGCTCTGGCTGCCTCGATAGCAGCATTCAGTGCGAGTAAGTTTGTTTGATCCGAAATGGCATTTATAACGTCAGTGATAGACGTAATTTGTGTGGCGTTTGAATCCAACGAAAGCACTTTCTTTTGCATGGTAGAAGAACTCTCAGAAAGCTTCTCGACAGATTTTTTTGCATCTCGAATGGTCAATCTACCACTTTCTGATTGTGCGAACCCCTTGTTTGCGGATTCAGATGTATTGTTCGTATTAGCAGCAATTTCATTAATCACGCCGACAAAACCTGTCATTAAACCAACTATTTCATCTGCTGCAGAATTTTGCTCTATCATTTTTTGCTGGGAAGTTTGCGATGCATCATAAAGGGGGGTTGTTGCTTCAAAAAGTTTTGTACTCATTTGGGTGATATTGCTGACGACGCTATCGAATTGTTGCATCATAATGTTAAAGTCTTCGCACACTAAAACGACCTCATCATTTGTATTTTCACTTTCTATCGGATCCAAAAAGATGCGTACTGATAGGTCATTCGTTTTACGAATATAATTCATTTTTTCGGACAAATTGAGCAGTTTTTTGCGTGTGTTAGATAAAACCAAATATAGAAAAACAGCAGCAATAATTGATAAAAAAGGAACTACAACAAACACTGTAGTCTTCACAAAACTTGCTAGATCGGGCATTAATTCTGCGAATATAAGTGAGTCACTGCTCATTTTAGAGACGATTATTCTAAGGCTTTGGAGCTCTTTGGAATAGCTTTCGTCATCATTTGTAGTGCTGATATTTCCCAATATTTTTAGAGCTCTATCCGCATCGACAAGATCTTCCCGACACAGATCTATCGCCTTACCAAAACCAATCATTCTGAATGTAAAAATTTCAGCGCCGTTTACCATATCAAGGCAAGTAACAACTATTTTCCGCGCTTTATGGATTAAATTTTGAAGACCATCTTCTTGAATTACATGAGAAGAATTAAAAAGCAATCTCTTAACTTCTGAATTGCTATTAGGTGCAAAAAGTTGATTACTTCTATTTAAAGCTTCATTCATTGCTGCTGAATGCTCGCCTTGCATTTGAGTAAACGTCTGAACCTTAGCAAGCTCATACACCGCAATAATTGAAATTGCTGCTTGTACCAGCAATATGGTTAGTAAAATTTTCGACTTTTTGGTGATGGATTGCTTATATAGCATTTGCAATTTGTGACACTCCGTCAATTATTTATTGATAATTAAAGTAACTAAAATTAACGGGGCAATACCGAAAAAAGTACATAATGATCAATGGAATAGCTGTCTAACATTCACCGAAAAACGTTAAAATTATGGTTTGGGTTGACAAGACTTTAGCTCAAACCTAACCCGACAGTACCGATAAAAAAACGGGTAACTGTCAGATAAAGTCTGAGCTAGTACACATTGCTCATTCCTATTTTTACTCAGGACAGAGCATAATGATCTATAAAAACTCACATTTAAAAAACGGTACCTACCGTTAACATCAATATTATTGGATCTAATTCAATGTTCTTAACTGAAATGTCTCCAAAAGCCCCGCCTTTTATCTTCGCCTCAGTATTAACGTCTACCCAACGCACATTAAAATTTACAAAAATATTTTTACTCAAGTCATAATCGATGCCAGCTTGAAGTGCAAGTCCCCAGGAATCTTCAATCGCCACTTCGGTGTAGCCCAAATTCTTCAATCCGCCAGTAGTTTCTTCATCAAAGAAATGCACATAATTAATACCGCCACCAATATATGGTCGAATATTTCCTCCATTCACATTAAAGTGATAATTTAGACTAAGCACAGGGGGGATATGTTTAAAACTAACAATATTGGCTGGGCCAATAAGGCCTGCCAGTTCGGCATTTGGCATTACATCATGAGAAAAAGGCTGACCAAACAATACTTCGATTCCCCAATTTTCCGTTAGCATGTAACCTAAACTACCGGCAAATCCACTTTTATCACCTACGTCGATTTCTGTGCCTTCCAGTACCCCCGCGCCTTCAGTGATGAGTTCGTCGCTGCTTGCCATAACATTAATTTTTGCCCCGCCAATTCGTATTATCCAGTCCCCTTCTTCTAGTGCCGAAGCCGAATATGGAAATATCAGGATCATCCACATAATTGTCACTCTAATCATATTATTGTTCATATAAATTCTCTTTTATTTTTAATATGTAAATTTAATTCAACGTCTACCTACCTATACAACTGATTTAATGAATAAAAGAGTGCCATGACAGGTAGTGTCGTTTGGTTTTTATTAAACTAGCTAAACCTAGATAGTCATCCATAGTGTTTTTCCATATAATCTTCGCGCAACTTCATTTTTAGTATTTTCCCTGTCGCGGTGTGAGGTAATTCATTGATAAATACAACTTCATCCGGCATGCTCCATTTAGCGATTTTCCCCGCACAAAAGTTAAGAATTTCTTGTTCTGAAAGCTCTGAAGCGGCCTTGGTTACAAGAAACAATACTGGCCGTTCTCCCCAGCGTTCATCTGGTTTAGAAATGACTGCTGCTTCAATAACGTTAGGGTGCGCCACAGCAACATTTTCAATATCAATAGAGCTTATCCACTCTCCTCCAGATTTAATGACGTCTTTACTGCGGTCAGTAATTTTCATGTAACTATTTTCATCTATCGTTGCAACATCACCTGTTGAAAACCACCCTTGTTCCTCGTGACCGTCTTGAGAATCTGATTTGTAATATTCACTGCAAACCCACGGGCCGCAGATTTTGAGATGCCCAAAAGCCCTGCCGTTTCTGGGTAACTCGTTAAGGTCATCGTCGACGATTTTGATATCGACTCCAAATACAGGCCTTCCCTGCTTAGCTTTAATTGCAAGGCGTTCAGGTGCAGATAGAGCTAAAGTTGCTGTTGTCATCGTATTTACCGTTCCGATAGGACTTGTTTCTGTCATACCCCATGCGTGAGTAGTATCAACATTATATCGCTCACTAAATGTAGTGATCATCACTTCTGGGCATGCAGAACCTCCCACAATTACTCGCTGCAAATCATTTAGGTTAAGGTTATTTTTTTCCAAATAAGCAAGCAATCCAGACCATATTGTTGGCACGCCAGCGGTCACTGTTACACCTTCATCATTGATCATTTGATATAAGCTGGCACCATCCATATCAGAGCCTGGCAACACCAATTTGGAACCAGTCATCAATGCAGAGTATGGAATTCCCCATGCATTTACATGAAACATGGGAACTACGGGCATGACAACATCCATGCACGAAAGTCCCAATGTATCTTTCATACAAGATGCATAAGCATGTAGAATTGTCGAACGGTGTGAATACAAAACCCCTTTCGGGTTGCCCGTTGTGCCCGAGGTGTAGCATAAAGATGATGCTGTTTTTTCATCCAGCTCAGGCCACTCAAAATGGCTAGCTTCGTTCACAATAAGCTCTTCGAAACATAAAACGTTTTCAAGTGACGTATCCGGCATATGTTTTCGGTCTGTCATGATTACATAGCCCTGCACACTCGAGAGCTGATCAGCTAATTTTTCTAGCATTGGCACAAATGTAATGTCAACAAAAACCCACTTATCTTCTGCATGTCCGATTATATAGGCAATCTGCTCCATAAAAAGACGCGGATTAATGGTGTGGCATATCGCACCTGAACCTGATACAGCATAGTAAATTTCTAAATGACGAAAATTATTCCAACCTAAAGTGGCAATGCGATCGCCTTTCTCCACCCCTAATCGTTTTAATGCGTTTGCTAATTGACAGCTACGTTTGGCGGCGTCACTGAATGTATAACGATGAATGCCTCCCTCAGTCTTACGAGAAACAATTTCAACGTCAGCGTTAAAACGCGCTGCATGTTTCAAAATTGACGAAATTAACAGTGACCCTGTCATCATAAGGCCGTTCATGCAGCGCCCCTTTTTGTTCTTTCCGGCGCTGTTTTTCGTGCATTAGTGTTAGTATTCGAATAACTACTATGCTCCGCGAGTATCATGTCTGCGGCTTTTTCGGCAATCATGATTGTTGGTGCATTGGTGTTACCCGCAATTAGTACAGGCATAATTGAGGCATCAACAACCCTTAATCCTTGCATCCCCCGCACTTTTAGTGTTGAGTCAACTACCGCAAATTCGTCATTCCCCATTTTGCATGTACCAACAGGGTGATAGATGCTCTCGCCTCGCGCCTGAATATCGCGTAAAATATCTTCATCGGTTGAGATATGCTCTCCTGGCGATCTCTCCTTTGCTCGATAAGGGGAAAAAGCCTCTGTGGCGAAAATCTCTCGTGCTTGTTTAAACGCGTTTATTAAAGTCGTCTTATCATCTGGATGCGCTAGGTAGTTTGGCTGTATGAGAGGATCGGCGAATGGTTCATTAGAATTGAGTCCAATATAACCTCGGCTTTTGGGACGTAAATCACAAACATGTGCCGTGTACCCATACCCTGGCGTAAGTTCTCTTCCATGATCGACAAGTAACAATGGCAGAAAATGGAATTGAATATTCGCACGAGCTTGCTTTGGGTCACTTTTAATGAAAGCCCCAGACTCAGCAACATTAGATGTTAAAAACCCATTTCGATTCACCACATAATCGAATGCACCTTTTAATGCACGAGGTATAAAAGAAGGGGCGATACCGATAGGTGTGGTATTTTTACAATTTTGTATTAACGTAATGTCCAAATGATCCTGCAGATTTTGTCCTACCCCTGGCAATTCATGCACTACGGGAATGTTATGTTTATGCAATTCTTTTTCAGGACCAATACCGGACAACAATAGTAGCTGGGGCGAGTTTACAGCTCCGCCTGACAGTATTATTTCCCCGTCTTTTCTCACAACAACTTTTTTGTTGCTGCCGCGAGTATAATAAGTTACACCCACCGCACATCCGTCAACCACCAAAACCTTTGTGACCCGAGCTTCAGTTATGACATGTAAATTGTCACGCACTAACACAGGGGTTAAGTACGCTTGTGCACTGCTCCATCTTCTACCATTTTTTTGTGTCACTTGATAATGACCAAAGCCTTCCTGGTTCTTCCCGTTGAAATTTTTATTTACAGGGAAGCCCAACTCAGCACCCGCATTAACAAATACATCACTCAATTCGTTGGTACTTCTAAGATCCATTACATTTAATGGCCCGCCAGCTCCATGCAAATCAGACGATCCAAATGTCTCATTGTTCTCACTACGTTTAAAAAGAGGTAGTACATCATCAAAGCCCCATCCTTCATTTCCTAATGAAGCCCATTCGTTGTAATCATCTTCATGACCACGAATGTAAACCATTGCATTAATTGAACTGCTACCGCCAAGCGCTCTGCCTCGCGGCCAAAAAAGGCAACGATTATTTAAATGTTCTTGTGGTGCAGTATTAAACTGCCAGTTGAGTTTTTTGCTTTTGGACAGGAGAGCTATTCCAAGAGGCATATGAATGAGCGGATTTTTATCAGCAGGCCCGGCTTCTAGTAAACAAACCAACTTAGTTGGATCCTCAGACAATCTATTAGCCAATACGCAACCAGCCGATCCGCCACCAATAATTATATAGTCGTACATGTGATCTTCCTTCTTGTTATAATTCTTTATGTCTTAGATGAAAAAACGTACCGTCATATCTATTAATTTTTTCACAGTCGGAGTGTAAGGTGGAAACAACCAATGGGTAATACTTAGGCGGTCTTTCAGGATTGAGCGTTCATGCGAGAAAGCTTTAAATCCGTAATAACCGTGAGCACTTCCTAGTCCGCTATTATTAACACCGCCAAAAGGCAAGTTGCTGTGTAGAAAATGTACAACGCTATGATTAATACAGCTGCCACCAGCTGACGTATTAGTAAGTATCTCTTCAGTTTGCTTGTTATCAGTGCTGAAGATATACAGAGCCAGTGGTTTGGGTTGGCTATTAATGTGGTCGATTACCGTTTTAACATTTGTGTAGGGTATGAGCGGAAGTAGTGGACCAAAAATTTCTTGTTGCATAATATCTGCATTGTCTGGCACATTTATAAGCAGTGTGGGTGATATAAATCGGTCATCAGCGTCTACATGACCACCTTCTGCAATCACACCTCCTTTTGCTTTTGCATCGTCGAGTAGGTTAGACAAACGAGTAAAATGTCGATCATTGACAATCCGACAATAGTCTTTACCTAGCTGTTGTTGCGCAACATTTTCACCATAGACCTGTTTGATGACCGCCCGCGCGCAGCGAACAAATTCTTCCATAATGTTCTCGTGAACATAAATATGGTCAGGCGCGATACAAGTTTGTCCATTGTTACTGAATTTCCCCCAAATTAAATTTTTGGCCGCTTTTTTTATGTTTGCTGACTCATCAATAATAACCGGAGATTTTCCACCTAACTCCAGGGTCACCGATGCCAGGTACTCACTTGCGGCATGCATGACAATGCGACCTACTGCTGGGCTTCCGGTAAAAAATATGTGATTGAAGGGCAATGTTAATAACTGTTCGGATGTCTGCACGTCTCCCTCAAATACGGCGACTTCATCTTGTTCAAACACTTCTTCAACAATACTTTTGATCAAAGATGAGCAGTGTGGGGTCATTTCAGAAGGTTTAATAATCGCAGTATTACCTGCGGCAATGGCTGATACTAAGGGCCCAAAGGTCAGGTTTATCGGATAATTCCAGGGAGAAATTATTAGGCACACCCCCTTAGGTTCATGGATCGTCCAACTTTGCGTGCCGATCATGGCCAATGTTGGTCGAACCCGATTTGGCTTCATCCAGTTTTTGAGATGTCGTTTCGCCTGCTTTATTTCATGCCTCACAGGGAAGATTTCGGTCAGATCAACTTCCGCTTCAGGTTTGCTAAAATCCGCAGCAGTCGCGGCGTAAATTTCAGACTTCCTTCGGTTAACAACCTCTTCGAGCTTATTCAATTTAAGTAAACGATCGTTTAATTTACTTGCACGTAAGCGTATAGCGAACGCCTGTTGACGATAAAACACTTGTTCTATTTCGCTTGCGGTTTTATTTCCGGAAGCTGCAACATGTAATTTCTGAGGGGTGGCATTCATACTCATACTCCTTTTCTATTAGGTTTTAGCTCTTAATTATTTGGACATTGTTGGTGCTAGCCGTTTCACAAACTCAGCTCTGCTCGCAACCCCCGCCCCCATCAATGCAAACCCCTTAATAACGCCATCACTACTTCTAAACATCGCTTGCCAGTCCGCGCCTTGCCCAGTTTGTTCCCACTCACCTGTTTGAAGATGATCTGGCGGCAATACAACGGTAGGGCAGACAGGTGTCTTTACAACGACGGGCATTGGCGGATATATCAACGGCGTTTCTTGGCCGTTCAAAGTAGCGGCTAGGACTTTACTTGCTCTAATGATGGGCGCGATATAAGGTAATAAGAGTCCTTCAACTTCAGCGCAATCGCCAATAGCATAGATATGTTTATTATTGGTTCGTAGATGGCGGTCAACTTTTATTCCTCTGCCAATATCTAAGCCTGCCGATTTTGCGAGTTGCGTATTTGGACGCAAACCAACGGCACTTAGCACCACATCGCAATTAACTTGAGAGTCATCCGATAACGTTAATGTATAACCTTCCTTATAATGTTGGCATTGCTTGGCTGTCACACCAAAATGCCATTCCACACCCAACTCCGTTAACTTTTGCTGTAACGTATTTGCTGGCATATTGGGCAACATTCGCCCGAGTGGCCACGCAGCCGGCTCGACAACAGAGACTTTAAAACCCGCTGCGGCCAAATCGTTAGCAAATTCGCAACCAATTAGTCCGCCTCCCATAATCACCACGTGCTTACGTCCTTCTAGTTTCTTGCGAAACCATTGATAGTCATCGAGATTATTAATAGAGAGTATCTCGCCAGCGGCATCACCGACCATTGGCACCCTTACGGCGCTTGCTCCAATAGCTAAAACCAACTCTTTATACTGTATTTGCTGATTACCCATTTTGATAATTTGTTGATTAACATCTATGGCATCAACACTCGAATGGGCGAATATAGTTGCTTGTAGTTTTTCGGCCATTCCGTCAGCAGTACCTGTGGCAAGTTCGGCGACTTTCTGCCCCATGGCTAACGCCTTTGACAAGTTTGGTTTGTAATAAACACAACCATTGTCTGCCGTGATAAGAGTCAACGGATTTTGGCTATTCAGCTTACGAAACTCTTTGGCTACAGTATAACCAGCATGACCTGTTCCTATAATGACTATAGGCTTCATCCTTTATCTCCCAGAATTACGTGCATTTTGAAATCCGATTTTGGAGCACCGCAATCCGGGCATGTCCAATCATCAGGAATATTTTCCCATCGGGTACCTGGTGCTATGCCTTCTTCAATAAACCCTTGTTCTTCATCATAAATGAAGTCACAAGTTTCACATTGCCACCTTTTAAATCCACTCATGTATATTCCACCTTACCGCTTGTTTTAGTCTTCCGGGGCATCCACGGCGACAAAATCTACTTTTTCACGCACAGAACAATCCGGGCAAGGCCAATCGGCATCAAGTTCACTCCAAAGAGTGCCAGGCTTATAACCTTCGTATACGTCACCCAACTTTTCATCATAGATATAACTGCATTCAGGACACTGATAACGCGCCATTTAGAACCTCCTAATTATTCATTTTTTGTATTGATGAACCTGTTTCAAGCCTGTGCTCTCGCCCACTGCAGATGAAATTACGCAGCTTTATCTTGATATTGTCTAATAACAGATTCCCGCTTATCAGGGTCAATGTTAGCTTGGCTAATATGACCTTTAAATTGCTCGACAACTCTTGGGTTCATTATGTGAAACCATATTGGAGGGAACATCGCGATAAAAAACATCAGCGGGTAACCACTTGGTAACTCGGGCAAGTCTTTAAAGTCGCGTAATGATTGATAGCGCCTTGTAGGATGGGCATGATGATCAGAATGTCTCTGCAGATGGAACAATATGATATTTGAAGCTCTATGATTGCTGTTCCAAGAATGATATGGTTGACAGCGCTCGTAGCGACCACTATCCAGTTTCTTACGTAACAAGCCGTAATGCTCAATATAATTGGCACTAGTCAGTTGCCACCATCCAAAAACGGTAGAAATAACTAAAAACGGGATAATAGTCGCGCCAAAAAGCACGATCAGAGTCCCGTAAACAGTCAAGGTGATCATCATAGGTTGTAATATTTCATTGCCTAAGCTCCATACGCTATCGCCCTTACGTTCTAGTCGACTCTTTTCCAATTCCCACGCTCGCTGCCAAGCTCCAGGAATTTCACGTAGAGAAAATTTATATATATTCTCCCCGAAACGTGAGCTAGCAGGATCTATAGGTGTGGCAACGTCTCTGTGATGCCCTTTGTTGTGTTCAATAAAAAAGTGCCCGTAACCGACAACTGCCAACACTATTTTGGCCAGCCATTTTTCCAATGTTGTTTTTTTATGACCTAACTCATGACCAGTGTTTAATGCTAGTCCGTTAACGATACCCAGTGATAAACTCAGCCCCAGAATATCAAACCAAGTTAGCGACCAGGTTCCCACTACCCACGCCACAGCAAATAATGCTACGTAGTGCATAGGTACAGTAAGGAATGTCAGAACACGGTAATATATATCTGCATCAAGCCGCTCGACAGCTGATTCAGGCGGATTGTTTTTATCGGAGCCCAAAACTGAATCAAGTAAAGGGATCACCCCAAACCAGACAACAAGAGTTAACCAATAAAACGCACTCCAACCAGTGACACTGGCTATATATATTCCGATTATCGGTGCAGAAGGCCAGAGCAACGATAGCAGCCACAAATAGCGTTTTTTATCAACATAAGGTGCTGATAAGTTATTTTCCATTTCATCTCTCACTAGTTCAGTCACAATTTATTCCTCTTAGTCTAATTTGGATAACAGTCAAATAACCGAAAACTGTTACTACTCTAGATAGGCTCACTCTTACGTAAAGTATCTATAAACATCTTGATTTGTTGGTGATGCAAAATGTACTCACTAGCCACCCCAATTACACCTAACTTAAGTTAGGGATATTAAGTTTTTGTTGCTAGTATGTTAAAAAAGGCGCTTAGACTTAATCATCACATTAATTAATTGCACCAAATAATTGAGGTTTGCGGTTGTATGTACATCCCAACTAATGGCAGTTACACAAAGCTTGTGCCACCACAGCTTAGAGACTTCATAATACGTGCTCGTTTGACCCCTCCCTCGGAATGGCTAAATGGACAATATCGTCTTACGACTATGGTCGCCCCTGCCGGGTACAGTAAAAGCACCGTCATGTCACAATGGTTTCGTGAAGCATCAGTATCAAAAAATCATACAGCTTGGCTTAGTCTTGAAGAGAGCGACAACGATCCAGCTCGACTAGTTGCGGGACTGATTTACAGTATGCGGAGATCCATTCCAGTATTTGGTCAATCGGTTATTTCGCAACTTGAAGGAGAATCCTCACTTGTATTTGAGCCAATACTTGAATCATTTCTAGCGGAAATACCGGAACATGGTTTCACTTTTATCTTTATTGATGATTTTCATTTACTTATTAAATCTAAATGTCACCAAATGGTTGAATGGCTTATCGCTAATGCTCCATTAAGACTGTTGTTTGTTATTGGAAGTAGGAACCAACCTCCTATAGAAGTAGATAGGATGCAGTTACAGAATACAATTCTACAGCTTTCTACAAAGGACTTGTGTTTCACCGAAAAGGAAACGCAACAATTTGTTAATGAGTTGACAGACCTAGCACTAGAAACTTCTCTGATAAAAACATTATGGCAGAGCACTGAGGGGTGGCCAGCAGCGCTTCGTCTGGCTGTTTTGTCAATACGCGATGTTGAAGACCCGCACGCCTTTATTCACAGTTTTAATGGTGGGAATCGACACATCACTGATTACTTAGGGAATGTTGTACTATTAAAACTACCCGAAAAACTACGCGATTTTATGCTAAGGACTTCAGTATTAGGTCGAGTTTGTGGTGACCTTTGCGTAGAGGTTATTGGTGAACACGATAGCCAAGCTATGCTAGAGGACATAGAGTCGCGTAACTTGTTTCTTTTACCATTAGATCAAGATCGTAAATGGTATCGATATCATCACCTTTTTGCAGAATTTCTTCGTAACAAATTCGACATTAACTATCCCGGAAAATCTAGCCAACTCTTAGAAAGAGCAGCACAGTGGAGCTTCGACCAAGGCTTTCACGAGGAAGCAATACGATATGCTTTGGAGGGTAAACACTACGAGATTGCGGCAAAGTGGATCGCTGGTTGTGTTGAAGAATTAGTTCAACAAAGAGGTGAGCATACTAGTTTATTGAATTGGATTGCTGAAATACCTGAAGAAATACTTTCCAAATGGGTAAACATCAGAATTAATTACGCTTGGTCACTTGGATTCAATAGAAATTTTCAAGAAGCTGAAAATGAGTTAAAAAAACTTGAAGCCTATCGAGACCAGCTTCGCGAACAGGGTGTTTCCGAAACCTCACAATTACAAATCACTCAAATCAATCGTGAAGTTCAATTACAACGTTGCGTGAATTCAGGGCTACAAGATAAACCAGTTGAGAGCCGAATAACCAGCGATACCTGGTTACAAACATGGGAGGATGCAAGTTGGTTCCAAAAAGGAGTAGTTGGCGTGGTACTGGGGTTTGCATGTAAATGCACATCTGAATTTGACTTGGGTGATAATAGTTTATGCGCTGCTAGGGATGCATTAGTAAAGAGCAAAAGCCATTACGTCAGAGCTTGGGGAGAAATGGTTCATACTGTATTGCTTGCTAAACAAGGTCGACATAGTGATGCCATGGACGTTTGTCTAAAGGGACTTTCTTATGTCACTCACACTTTGGGGTATCATTCACATGCCAGCAGAATGTTGTCCGCATTATTAGCAGCTATGTATTACGAACGAGACGAAATTACTAAATCAAGAAACTATTTAAAAAACGGTTTACTCTATATACAACAACAAGGCTCTGTGGATTCAGCGATCGCAGGCTATGTAACGGCTGCTAGATTAAACGTTATTGATAACAACCTTGGTAAAGCTTTTGAAGTGTTAGATGATGGGATGGCTCTGGGAAGAAGTAGGGATTTACCTAGATTGACTAGCACCCTTCTTGATAAGAAAATTTGCATTAGTTTGCTATATAATAATCTAGAACAAGCTGTGCAATTGGCTAAAAGTGAAGAGTTTCTCACTGACTATTCTCCCTTAACCAATCAAAATATATTCACCAGACTTAGCGACGCCACTCAAGCTAGAATTGCCCTCGCACAAAATAAGATTAACGATTGTTTAGAAATATTAGATAAATCAATCCATCGCGCAAAACAACTTAAGCATCAACGCAAGTTGGTCGAATTATTGATCTTAGAAGCTCAAGCAAAACAGGCTAATAAAAACACCAAAGCTGCCCAAACTTGCTTAATAGAGGCCATAAACATTGCTGCGCCTGAACAATATCTGCGCGTATTCATTGATGAAGGAAGTAAATTGAAACCTCTACTAACCACTCTTTGTGGCAAAAACAATACATCAATTGATGACATAAATACTTCAGCTAGCATATTTAGGCAAAAACTCGCGTTAAAATTTGGAATTACTTCTGATTCTGAATCAGAAAATTTAACATCTGCCAGCTTAATTGAACCAATTACTCCCAAGGAATTGAGCATTCTTAAACTGCTGAATGCTGGCAAGTCAAATCAAAGCATAGCTGACTCCATGTTTATAACCATTGGAACGGTTAAATGGCACCTACATAATATATTTGGAAAGCTGGGAGTGAAAAACCGAACACAAGCAATTGCAAAGGCTCGGGCGTTCGGATTAATCACTTAGCTATTCTAAGTCCAACAAGCGTAGGTGATTTGAAAAGCTCTCTAATGTATGAAGCCAGAAAGTGCTGTAAGTTACCGAATTCGGATGAGCAGAACTGTAGTGGGATAGTTAATTTGGCCACATAATAAGAGATGTTATAATTAACTTTATAGCAGAATTTAAAGGGGTCGTAGTCAATTTAAATAATAGTTTTCCTGCCAATCTGTTTTTTTAATAACGTTGAAAATCAACATCGCTTAAGTCAGCAATGTCGCACCTGCTGACATCGTAAGTAATGTCTCGACTGGTCGCTTTTGCGGCAGGCTGTGTGAAAAATCAAATCCTCCGGTCATCGGCAATGGTGGCATAGCTCCTATTCGCTCAGACTTGCCATACAAAAGGTTTCATCGACTGACAGCTTCATGCTATCTAGAGCCGTTCATAGATTGGTTCGGCTAGCTGCCCGCTAAATCTTTATTTAAGCTTGATAGTTCATATAGGGTATACCTTAAAGAGACTGCTGAAGACCTTGCATTGTAATAGTCCATTAATTGCCAAATACTATGTATAATGGACTATGATAAAGAGACTATATAAAATGGACTATTTCCACAATGAATACTTTTCGAACTTACGCTTACCTCAGAGCTTCAACTAAAGAGCAAGATGGGGGACGCGCAAAGGATGCATTGTTATTGTTTGCTAATGAGCATGATCTGATCATATCTGCATTTTTTGAAGAAAATGAATCTGGAGCCACACTTCAAAGACCAGAGCTATTTAGATTACTGGAAATAGCTCAGAAAGGTGACGTACTACTTGTAGAGCAAATAGATCGGATATCCAGGTTAAAGGATGATGATTGGCACTCACTCAAAACCATCATAAAAGCGAAAGGTTTGAGGGTTGTTTCATTAGATTTACCGACGAGTCATCAGTTTGCGGTGGTAAGCGATGAATTCACCGGAAGAATGTTATCAGCCATTAATGACTTGATGCTCGACATGCTAGCGGCTATTGCTAGAAAGGACTATGAAGACCGAAGACGACGACAAAAAGAAGGTATTATTAAAGCTAGGTCCGAAGGTCGTTATCGTGGACGACCAATAGATATAGAATTACAACAAAAGGTTGAAGGCATGTTGTCGGATAAAAAATCCTATGACTATATTCAGCACATTTTAGGTTGTTCTCGCTCAACAATTTCTAAAGTTTCAAAGAGATTAAAACAAGAGTGCTCTGTAGTGTCTGGTATTAAAGGGCTGTAGAGCATTAAGCGAAAAATATGCCGTTTATGCACAACACCCCTATATCGTCTGGGAGCAGGTTGTCGAAGTAATAGCGTACTTTGTCACCGGTATGCCTATTTTTAGTGAGTGGCATCGATAAACTGATTGGGTGTGCTATTACGTTTGATAACCATTCATGGTCATAAGTAAATGCATGCGTACCACCACTGCGCTCAAATACACCTACATGCTGACCATTGATACCAACAAAGAGAGTATTTGTTTTTTTTCTTTTGGCCATTACTTCTTCTCGAACTTATGCTTGCTAACGATCGTTGGCAACCTTTTTGGCTTGTGCCAGGATGAACGTAGAGTAGCATCGTTCACTAATTTATCGCTCTTATGAGAAATTTGCTCGACAGCAACCGTTGCGGGAGAGCGCGGTTGATGGATACTATTATCCGGATTCAGCAGTGTTGACATGTCGACATCTATCTTTAATGTGTTCAGCACCATCATGACCGTTCCAAATGACACGTTGGATGGGTCATTCTCTAACTTTGAGATAAAACGTTGGTCTTTACCTATCTTCGTAGCTAAGTCTGTTTGAGATAACTTTAGCGCCTTACGTGTTGAGGCTATGTAGTGACCTACATCTCTTGGGGTCTTTATTTTCATGGCGAATCACAATATTCCCTAAAAAGTATATTTACCAATATACGTTATATGGAATAATTTGCAATATTCCTTAAAGAGTATATTCATTATTGAATGTGCCTAAATATTACGAAACCCAGAAAAGCCTATTTTTGTGGGTTGATAAGACCTATCGTTTAGGACAGCTCCTAATTACTAGACGACGAAAACAATAGTGACTAAATTCGGCTTAAAGCCATTTCATTTATGTTTACCCATTGAGAATGGGAAATAGAGTTGAAGCCCACCTGCAATACGGCACCATACCTCAGAACTATCTTGCTAAACCTTCCGCCGCTCGCGGCGGGCCCGAGCGCTACGCGCCTGTTTTGTCAGAACGTAGAGCGCTCCCAGTGAGAAGAGCACGTATTGACCCACGTGTGTATCAACATTGTTGGGAGTGGTGTAAAGAACGCCTAGTAGGGAGAGCGGAAAGTGATTTTTTCAACGTGATCAAGGTCAGCCGGCAGCGCTCCCCTTCCTTCTTCCGTGTCACCACTTTTTCCAGTTTCTCAGGTGTTGGGAACGACCATTAACCAAGGGATACACTGGGTATGGTGCCGTACTTTAAATTGTTTTGAAAAAATATTCAATACCTGACTACTTCTTCATTAAGTGGAGGAATGTCAGTTAACCCACAATTACTGGTAGAATAGAGGTCCGGCCGGTAAAAGCGTTGAATTTAGCCACTTCTAACGTAACCGATTGAATATTATGAATTAATCAACCAGAAGTTCAAAAGTCATGGGCTTAACCTGCTTGGTTAGATCTAGCTCAAAACTTCCTAGCCGCCCCAAATGCTCGGTATGATACGGTGAGAATTCGGCCATAATGTCGCGGGTAATATTGCACCCTTCCGACTTCAATTGATTGAACACTTCGGTCATTGCGTTTACGTTGTATAAGATCGCGAAGTTGGCCAGCAAATGATTGTATTTAACGATTTTGCTTTGTTCGTGTCTCAAGTTTGCAGGAATTTTCTCGCCATTAGCAAAAAACAACCACCGGGCAAACTCATTGAACTCTTCGCTCTTACAGGTCGCTGCTTGGATTGTTTTGCGCAGATCAACGTCGGTAATGTATTCCAGCAAAAACATGGTTCTGACCACGCGCCCGAGTTCACGGAACGCAAAGTACAGCTTGTTTTTCCGGTTCTTGGTGCCGAACCGGCGCAGGATTGTCGAAGCGGTGATTTTCCCTGCTTTAACTGACATGGCCGTTCGCATCATATCCGCATAGTGCTTTTCAATGAGATCCCACTTGATTGGCTCCTTGAACAAGGACTGAATATGCTTGAGTACCATGGAGCGATCAGGCTTATAAAAGCTGAGATCTTTGATATTTCGGATACGGGGCATGAGCTTTATGCCCAGCAAGTACGCCAGGCCAAAGACGGGCGTGGATTGCGCCTGTGTATCGCCGTGAACGGTGTCCGGATTAAAATCAGATTCATCGTTGAGTAGGCCGTCCAAGATATAAATCGCCTCGTAGACACCGCAGGGAATAAACCGGCTGAACAATGCAATATAGGTGTCCGAGACGTGGTAATAGGCAATGCCGCCATAGCTGCCATACCGAATATGGTATTCAGATAGCAAATTATCTTCGTAGAGATCCCAAAGTTTTCCATCAGCGGACACGCTGTTGCCCGACCCCCAACACTCAATGAGCCGGTATTTCTTGTACTCGCTATTAATCTTCGCAATAGCTTTATCGAGACGGGCTTCGGTCGTGCGTTTTAAGTTAAGCCAGGCGACTTGCTTGCGAGAAACGCCCTGCACAGATCGCACGGTTTCGGTGGGGCCAATGTTGGTACCGTAACAAAACACGGTCAGGACAAAACGTAACTCCGGGTCGCTGATACGTGATTCGAAGCCCGACAACGGGCCAAAATGTTTATTCAGGTTCAGCCACTTTTCGACATTGATAATCACATCAAGCAGGTTGATTTTGTCCAACCGATCGCGCAAAAGCGCTCCAATTTCTTCGACTTCAGGTAAGGGTTGATCAGGCTTTGGTCTACCGATAATCAGATTCCCGTTTTCAATACGAACCAGTTCGTCCTCCGGGAATTGGCTGTCAGCTTTCCGGCAGCTCGTTTCCATGGACTTCTTCAGCGTTGTTGTAAATTCAGTATCACCTGCGACGAGCCCTACCTCCTCGCAATAGGTAGGCAACTGCGCTTCGTATTCTTCCCAGGTGATCATCTGCTCCCGGGAATCATCGAAGGTTTCACTGTAGGGAATGAACAAGTCACCGGTACTCAGTTCTTCAGCGATCCGTTCAAACACACACAGCTCAAAACAGGTTTTATTAACCTCCGTCACATGTGCTGATTTGGTTGATTTTCCCGTAACTAATTTCCACCAGTTTTCGCGAATCCAGCGAATATTAATGACATTTCTGGAAGATGGATCGTCCGGTTCGCTTTGGATGGACAGGAACTCTGTGCGACGCTTTTTGTGCTTCAAAATAAACTGGAACGCATTGAGCAAGTCCTTGTCTTCCGTGGCCGATGCCAGGTTGAGTATTTCAATCGTGCGGAACAAGGTGGATCGTTGCTTTTTGTAGAGTTGTACCATGAAAGGCAAATAGTTATTGCCAGCGAAGGCCATATATTGTTCGCACATTGCCAGTAACTGATCACTGTTCTTTCCCAGTACCGGATCAAAGGCCGTCACTGAATCGGGTTTATCCAGATACACCTTGACTGTCCCAGACAGTACAGAAATCAAATGATCGGTTTGCTTTTGATGGTCTGCGAGATATTTCTCCAGCAGCTTCTGCGCCGAGCGATCCATCTTTAACAGCAACTTGATAAAAATATCGGCGGCGTTATCCAGTGTTTGTGCGTATTGGTGCCGGATTAAAACGATGACGAGTGCGAGTCGCTTGTCCAGCTTTAGTTTCATCAATTCGGCGTAATCCAGGGCCTTTGCCTCGTTGATAAACTGCTGGTGTTTTACTGGAGGCAAACCCAAATCCGTGGGCAAAAGTGCTTGCAGGGACGTCAGCCATTCCAGGTATTGGATATACGCGTGGATATTACGAGGGGTCGGGCGTTTGGGTTCATTTTTCAGCGTGCTCCAACCAAAACCATTCAGCCCTGTGCTGGATCGAAGAATGTCATTGATACATTGGCGACTTACAGATTCTAAAAAGCCACACAATTGATCGTAATACCGAGTGTTGACTTCTGCCCTGGCCGCCTGACATATCCGCTCAAGTACGCTGAACGCCGGTAACTCGTATCGCTCTTTGACCAAATATTCCAACGTGACATTGATGATATCTGGAAGCGCCTCTTTGGTGGTCGCTGCCTCCAGTGCCCAAATCTGCGCCAACTCGGATGTCTTGGCCGCAACGTAGGCTTTTATATTAAGATGGCGTCGAATCAGCTTTACGTGACGATCCTTTGCGCCAGATGTGTAATAGGTTTGGAGATTCTTCAGTGCCACCCGCGAACGGCACTGATTTTTAATGTGCGTGATGATCACCTTTGGTATTTCACCCAGATTCACGAACCGGCCCAATCGCTGTGTGATTTTTAGCTGAACCAGGAGCCCCAAAAAGGATGCGCTGGCTCGTTTACAGTGACGCAGTGCAAACTTTTTATCTTCCGACGTAGGTGTATAGACATCCCCTAACTCATCTTCCGTGATATCAGATTTAATTCGTGGATAAGCTGTCTGATAGATAGCGGCCATCGACTTAAATCTTCTCTGACAGATGCATTATTGTGTAAAAGCAATCGTCTTATAGTTATCAGGTTTTTAGTCGTCTGGGTATTCCAAGATTGGCCGCAACAAGCTTTCATCGCTTTATTCCTTGTGATGGCCTGCCATTGCGTGGCTTGATTTGAGATACCAAGCATTTTTAGCAATCGCAAACAGCAGTAATACCAACGCCAGCAGCAACAGTTCCGTTTGATACACATTGACAGCATACTGAATTTTGAGACCCATACCAGAAACAGCTGAAGGAAACAGTATGGCGACAAAACTTAATATGGTCGGCAGCAGCGGAGTACAACACAAGAGTGGGCTTACGAGCCCGATCAATATGCCGCCCGCCGCTGGTGCCGTTCTGCAATGGGTCTTCTGGCGTATCAGTTGAACCCATAAATTGATGAGCACGCTCTCCAGTGTTGCGAACAGAAACGCAAATAGTGCAATACTCAGATTAAGATGTGCAAAAGAACGCAAACCAATATCGGAACCCAGAACATGCGCTGGCAGGACAATCAAGTGGACGACCAGCGCTAGACTAAAGAGGATCGCGGTACGCCGTTTTGAGTGAGAATCCTGAGCAGGCGATTGGAATGCATATACCACAAGTGACCAGAGGCGTTTTATAGAGTTTGTCGCGCGCTCCGCTATCGCATTCATTCTTCTTTGCCGTGTGTCGCAACTTTGTAAGTTCCCCAGAACATCTCCGGTAACACGCAAACCAGTGGTGTACCGATCAGTAAAAAGAGTCCTAGTCCGTTAAAGGTGGGCCAGTGTATCCACTGCATCCCAACACCCAATGCCAACATGGCGGAACCCAGAAAAAATGGCCCGCTGAAAAAACAATGCATTCGGCCACATTGACGCGCATTTCTTAAACAGGCATATCCCATCCAACTTAAAGCGATCGCCCAGACACTGCCGGTTATCCGCAGTGCAAGTTGCATCACGCCGGTAATCACTATGAGCATCGCTGGCAATACCCAGGTGAGAATAAATCGGTCTTTATTGGCTACCCAGTCGTGGGGGGCGGTTTCACATTTTTCTGACATCGTATACTCCTTTGTTATGGCGATCAGGCCAGTTGACGCAGCTCCGACAGATGTGAATCCAATGTCTGCAAGTAAGCCTGGCGTTCATCAATTTTGGATTGCAGTTCGCGCATGGCCGCTTTACAGGCTTGCTGGTCGCCTTCGTTGATGGCGTAGAGCAAGGGTTTTATATCTAGGATCAGAAGGGCCGCCGCACGCGCTGCGCGAATGAAGCGCAGCCGGTTTAAAGCGCATTGATCGTATAAACCGAAACCACCGGCGGAATGCTCGGGGCAAAGTACCAAATTTTCCAAGACGTAATTCCTGACGGTATGCACTGTGGTTCGCGCGGCTTTCGCCAGTTGCGAGATCGTCAGGGGAAATTCAAGTGCCAGCCCATCGGCATCCATGAATGCCGCTAAGTCGGGGATCACCTCAAAGTATCGTGACACATCTTTTGACACGGCGGCTTTGGACATGGGTTTGTCTCCGTTCGTTTCAAACACTGCGGCTTGGTCGCAGCGCTTCTGTCGTTTTTGCATCGGCTGGCCACGCCGAAGGAACGATTTCACCCTTGCTCAATCCATCCGCCAACGCAATGACCGTTGGGGCTTTCAGTGAATGCACGGCGGGTAACGTTCCCATGGTTTACTCACTTATCCGGCGCAGCAAGACAACTCTTTAACATCCTTGTTAAAGGTTTGCGCGCAGAGTTTTAAGCCTTCCACCATGGTCAAGTAAGGGAAAAGTTGGTCGGCTAATTCGATCACCGTCATACGGTTCCCGATGGCTAAAGCTGCACTCTGGATCAGTTCGCCGCCTTCGTGGGCCAGGATCTGCGCACCGATCAGGCGCCCACTAGCCTTTTCAACCACCAGTTTGATAAAACCATCGGTTTCGAAATTGGCCAAGGCGCGCGGTACATTTTCCATCTCCAACACGCGGCTGTCAGTTGCAATGCCTTGAGCTTTCGCTTGTTCTTCCGTGAGTCCAACAGTGGCCACTTGAGGATCGGTAAAGATCACTGCCGGCATGGTGGACAAGTCAAGTTTGGCGTCTCCGCCCGTCATATTAATACCGGCACGGCTTCCGGCGGCCGCGGCGACATAGACGAATTGTGGCATGTTGCAGCAGTCTCCGGCGGCGAAAATACCGGGCACATTCGTTTCCATGCTTTCGTTAACAACGATTTCTCTCTTTTTGTTGGTCGTGACACCCACCGCGTCGAGATTGAGTTGGTCGCTATTGGCGTGTCGCCCGGTGCTTACCAGCAAACGATCGCAGCGTAGATCGCCCGCGTTAGTTTCCAATGTAAATTGGCTTCCATCGTGGGTCACCTTGATAGCCTGCGTATTGTTTAATACTCGAATGCCTTCTTTTTCAAAACAGCCGGTGAGTTTTTCACCCAGCAAGGGATCCTCCCAATAAAGCAATGTATGTCTTGCTAATACCGTGACTTCACTGCCTAAACGGCGATATGCCTGGGCAATTTCCAGCGCAACGACCGATGAGCCAATCACCACCAGGTGCTGCGGCAATTCCTGAGCAAACAGAGATTCGGTAGACGTCCAATAAGGAGTTTCAGTTAAACCATCAATAGGAGGAATGGTTGGCGTGGAGCCCGTAGCGATCAGGATTTTATCGGCGTGAACTTCCTGCTCGGTTCCATCATTTTTTCTGACTATCAGGGTGCTGGCATTTTTAAATTGCGCCCAACCTTTAAGTAAACTAAGCGCAGGATTTGTCTCCAGAATATTCTGGTACTTTGCCGCGCGCAGCTCTTCGACCCGAGCGGTCTGCTGCTGAGTCAACAAGGCTCGACTCAATTGGGGCGCATGATTTTCCAGTCCGGCAAAGGGATTATTGCGTTGCTGCTGAGCCAATTGAGCGGCGCGGATCAGAATTTTTGAGGGTACGCAGCCGACATTAACGCAACAGCCGCCAATCACATCGGCTCCCTCAATAAGAGTGACCTTGGCACCACCTTCAGCGGCTTTGATAGCACAGGCAAAAGCGCCGGAACCCGTACCGATAATCGCCACATGTTGAGTTTGGTTGCTTTCAGTGTTGCTTGCATTTTCGTTGTCAAAGCAGTCATTCGGTGAAGTAATTTCTTTTGCAGTGTCAGCGGATTCTTTTGCGATATAACCGAGAGATTCAATTGCGCCGATGAGATCGGTTACGCTGACCCCACCCTTTGCGGTGATCACTGCGCTGGCGTTTTCATAAGATATTTCAACCTTAATCACGCCTTCGATCGCATCGAGTGCTTCTTTAACGTGGGCGACGCAACTTGGACAGGTCATCCCTTCTATCGATAGTAAGATCATTCGTTTTCCTCAAATAGTAATCAGGCATTGCGTCGTGTTAAACCGCGCAACTGTCATCATCACAGCGTCTATTCGCGGGTGAAAAAATATCCCAAAGCGATACGGCAACCATCAGGCCTAATGCTGAATAGGTGACATAGCTGCTCCAACCGTATTGGAAAAACGGATAGAGCGATAACAACAATAAAATGGGGCCAACCACACCCAGCGCGCCACGGTGCCATTGCCGGTGACTGAACCAGCCAATTCCGTTAAGTACCAGCGCAATCCAGGCAAACAACGGTAACAGGGTATTAACAAACAGACCTTCCCACTGGCTGAGAAAACCCAACCCGACCGCAGCGCCCAGGCTGGCGATGGCCGGGAAACACATGGCGCAGCCCATGGCAGAAAGCAGCGCGCCCAGTGAGCTAATCTTATCGCCGAAACGGGTCAGTAACTGTATTAGCATCTCCATTCTTTACTCTTTGAGCGTTGACGGATAACCCGCGTTAGTGGTGGCTTCGGTCAGTGCTTTTACCGTGGTTTTTTCGTCGTCAAAAGTGACTACTGCCAATTTTGTTTCAAAGGTGACTTCAGCTTTACTCACACCCTCAACTTTTTGTAAGGCCTTTTTGACCGTAAATGGGCAGGTCACACAGTTCATGGTTGGGACTTCCAAAGTAACTGTTTTCGGCGCAGCAAAAGCGGTCAGGCTGGTCAAGGCTAGCAAAGACAACAAGGCAATTTTCTTCATCATTTTCTCCAGTGACGTATAAGTCATTAATAAAGGTGAGCGGTAAGAAAGTATTCAGGCAAACCAGACAATCCAATAATTACTGGTGACTAGCACCAACGCAGTCAGTACCGTTAACCAAAAGATCACCTGCCGGCGTTTTCGCACTTGAGGAACTGCACAGGCCGTTTCGGGTTCGCACTTCTCGACGGGGCGATAGACCTTCCAGCCAGCAAAGCCAAATAAGGCTATAACCAGCAAGATAAATAAGGGGCGGTATGGCTCTAACAGGGTTAAATTGCCAATCCAGGAGCCACTCACGCCTAGCAGCAACAAGACGAAAGGGCCAGCGCAGCACAGACCAGCGCCAACAGCGGCAATCACACCGCCAATAATGGGGAGATTGGATTCTTTCTGGGACACGACTTACTCCTCTGATTTCAGTGTATGGAGCAAGTGTAATCTCCGTACCGATGTACGGAGTCAAGCGTTTTTGTGATGCCCGTGTAAAACTAATTAAGGTTGTAGGGAGTCGATAATAGGGCAATGTTCGTCGTCGTTGTTACTCTTACATTGCGTCAATAATGCCTTGAGTGCACTTTCGAGTCGCTTCAGATCGGCAATTTTTTCCATGACGGCGCTGAGTTTATATTCAGCCAATTCCTGCACCTGAGCACATGGGCGGTCATTCAAGCTTAATAGGTTGGCGATCTCTTCCAGGGTAAACCCCAACTCTTGCGCCCGCTTTATGAAACGAATTCGATTAACCGTTTCATCGGGATAATGGCGGTAGCCCAACTCGGGTTTTGGCGGTTGCTCTATTAATCCACGACGTTCATAAAAGCGAACCGTTTCTATATTGATAGCCAGTTCTTTGGCAACGTTACCGATAGTTCTTGTCATGTTCATACCCCTTTTACCCTAACGGTCTCTATAAGAACCGCCATTTTCTCCATCAATATATGGGTAGCGTTATTGGAGAGTTGCTGTCCTTCCTCAATATACTCCCAGACGGTGGCATCGCTCTTCCATCCACCTTGTTTTTTGATCAACTCAAAATCAACTCGCTCTCGGGCTGCCGATGTGGATAAACCACGCCGAAAGCTATGGCTACTCAAGTCCGGTACGAAATCGAACTGACAGGCGCTTCCCAGAGTCTTGAGTAATTCATTAACGGCACCGGGATTCAACGTTTTAGGCTGAATCTTATCCCAGCGATTAATGGGGCGAAAAACCGGACCTTCATTGATGTCAGCCAATTCTATCCAGTTCTTCATGGCCGTAGCAGGACAGCAGTTTTTTGCACCGAAAGGTAATGCTCGCACTACGCCGGTGGCGTGTTGAACAGTCTTGGAACAAGGCAGCCGTATGAGAAGTCCTTCAGGTTCCCACACTAGATCACTAATTTTAATGGCCACCAATTCGCTACGACGAAAGGCGCCAAAAAAACCGGTCAACACCAGCGCGATATCCCTCAGTTTCTTTTTGGTGTCTGGCAATTGCCGCAAATGATTCACCATTTGGGCGACGTGCTCCAAACGCAATGCCTTGGCTTTGCGCTTGGGTTGGCCATGGGTACGACGAATGCCTTCCATGGTTTTGCGCACAAACGGATTACTTACCGGATCGATGATCCTTTGGTAATGATGCCATTGGCTAATTGCGGTAAGGTGCAGATCCAGGGTTCGGGGGTTAAGTGATTCGGCTCTGGCCAGCAGGTAACGCACCACCGTATCCCGATCCGTGGGCAGGCGGCCACCCCATTTTTCAAACTGCCGGATGGCGGATTGATACGCTTTGCGAGTATTGTCTGAGGTGGCTGCCTGGAGGTATTGCTGAAATGACTCGGCTTCCTGGCCTGCAACCTGGTTCGAGTCCTCATTACGTAACGATAGTTCAGTGACCATTATTGGCGATTTACTGTTCATAAATAAGAATCCTATTGGAATCGCTGGAAAGGCAGCTATGTACCGGTGTTACGGGTCGTAAATTTAAGGCTCAATTCATTAACCTGCGATAACATTGATTATCGTAGGTTAGATATTTAAATTCAAACAATCTTGCAAAACACTAACATAATGTTATTTTACGTATTATGTAATACGGAATTAAATAATCCGAGAGGAATCACCATGGCCCGTGCCGGAGTCACTTATCACGATATCGCTAAAGCCGCTGAAGCCATTAAAACACACGGCCAGGAACCCACGGTGGATCGGGTGCGCGAACACCTGGGTACCGGCAGCAAAAGCACCATCGCGCCATTGCTCAAGCGTTGGCGGTCAGACAGGCCGATGTCAGTGGACTGCCGAACGACCTCGTCGAGGTAGTAAAGTCCCTGCATGAGCGGGTACAGCAGATGGCCGACCACCGTATCGAACAAGCTCGCCAGAAATTCGAGACTTTAAAGGAGGAACTCCGCAAAGAGTTGACCCATGCCAACAACACCATCGCGCAACTTACTGCCCGACAACAGGACCTTGAGAACCAGATAGCACGAATTACCAAGGAAAAAAGCCAGCAAGACAAGTCCCTGGAAGACGCACGTGTCAGCCTAGCAAAAGCCGAGTCTCAGCGGGACGAAGCTCTTACGCGAGCCAACGACTTGAAGGAGAGTGTCAGTGAACTCAAGCAAGAAAACCGGGATATTCGCGATCATTTCGAACATTACCAGCAGCGTACTGCCGAAGATCGCCAACAGGAGCGCGAACAATTCCGTTCAGGTAACCAGGGGCTAAAGGATCAGATCCAGGATCTTCAACACCGGCTAACCCATGCTGAGTCGAGAGCGTCAGAGCTGTTTGACGCCAATGTGAAGTTACAACGACATGCCGATGAATTAAAACAGGCCAATGCGGCGCTAAACAGCGACCTGAAGGGAAAGATAGAAGATATCCAGAACCTGAAACACAAGCTTGAAGAAATCGTGACAAGGTGCCGGGAATACCAGCATAGAAATGATCAATTGGCGGAAAACATGGCCGTGCTTACCACTCAGAAAGCTGATGTCGATAAGCAAGTGGCCGTATTATCTCAAGCTCTGGAGACCACCAAAACCGAATTGAAAACTGCCCAGGACAAAGTGGCGTTTCTGATCGACGAGAATAAGGCCATTTTTCAGGAAAAAGCAGTGATCCAAGGGCAGTTTAAACAGCTCCAGAGTTCGCTGTAGCCGGCAGCTTAATGGAGGAATCTCATCAAATTTGTCATTATCTTCCACTTGAAGCTTCTGTGCTTCTTCGCATCAAGGATCTTTTGCCAATGAATCTACTGTCAATTTTCGCATTATTTGTAATTACTGCGGTTGCTGAAATTGTAGGTTGTTACCTGCCGTGGCTAGTACTGAAACAGAACAAGTCGGTGTGGTTGTTAATTCCTGCTGCGCTCTCGTTGGCGTTATTTGCATGGCTGTTGACGCTTCACCCAACGGCGGCAGGTCGCACTTATGCTGCCTATGCGGGCATATATCTGGTCGCTGCTCTCTTCTGGTTGCGTATTGTTGACGGAGTGGCGCTCACCCGCTGGGACATGGCGGGGGCTTTGGTCGCATTGGTAGGGGTTACCATCATCGTTATACAGCCAACGGCCGGTTAGACGAGACGCCATAATGTTAAACTATATCAGGTACTTATGCTTGAAGTGGCTAAATTTAGCGCTTTTACCGGCCGGACCTCGAATAACAATAAAGCTTTCAATAGCTAATGGGCAGAACAATAGAAAATACCTGAATAGGCCCCTGTAGTTAATCGTCTTACGAAAGGACCAAGCCACTAATGGAAACCGGTGTGTTCTCAGTAAACGAGTCAATGGTAATTATATAAGAATAATATTTACTGCGTTAATAGAATCCGGCAGCACGCACTAAGTCAGCTGAAACTTTATCGTCAATATGGTTAAATTTGCTTATTGGCTCTGAAGCCAACTTTGAAACATCAGCATATTCCATAGTTGAGTATGATATTTTTTCTTTTTGTTCTTGAAGTCGTTCCATAATAGCAACACTTTCTCACTGTCAAAAATACCTTGCTGATCAAGTTTATTTTTGTTCAGTAAGTCTTCAGCCCAATCATTCAAAGGTCCGTTTAACCAGCTTTGGACTGGTGCGCCAAAACCATGTTTTGGATTATTGGTTAATGTATTTGGAATATGCGCATCCAATATTTGTCTTAATATATGCTTACCCTTGTTCCGTTGGTATTTCATAGACATTGGCAACGACCATGCGAATTCGGTAATACGATGGTCAAGCAATGGGCTTCTTAATTCTAAACTATTTGCCATGCTGGCTCGATCAGTCTTGACCAAGATATCATCACAAAGGTAAGTCAAGTAGTCATAAAGCATTAGATATTGTTCAGGGTGAGGTAAATTCAACTCACTAACAGCGAGTAATTTATGCTGAATTGGTGCATCAGGGTTAAGCATTAGGCCCTCGGGCGCAACCCACTTACATATGCGACTCATGTACATTTCAAGCACATTCATGGCACCAATTTCATTCGCATATTTGTTAGCTGTTAGTCCCAGCTTCTGTTTTGTTCCAATCCTATAAAGCTGACCTGACACGGCAGACTTGAGCATACTGGGAATTTTTTGACTGGTTTGCCAATTCTTGATATTTCTGAAGTAACGGTTATATCCATAGAACAGTTCATCACCCCCGTCTCCGCTCAAAGCCACAGTAACTTTGCTTCTGGCTAATTTAGAAACGATAAACGTAGGAATTTGTGACGAGTCAGCAAACGGCTCATCATAGTGCTGGGCGATATCAGGTACCAGATCAAGCGCGTTCTGGCCACTCACATAAAGTTCATTATGAGCAGTACCCAAATATCTCGCGATATCTTTGGCTAAATGAGCTTCGTCTTTAGCGCTATTGGTAAATCCAATAGAAAAACTATTGATAGGTTGGGAAGATTGTTTTTGCATCATCGAGGCAACTAAGCTCGAATCAATACCTCCTGATAAAAGCACCCCAAAAGGTACATCAGAGATCATTCGTAACCGGGTAGAATCCTCTAATAAATGAGTTAAATGTGACTGTGCTTCTTCTAAAGAGCCCTCGAACTGATGAGTAAATTGATGGGCAGCTATATCAAGTGCAGACCAATATTTCTGACATTTTCCCAATACATTAAACTCAGAATTAAGCTCATCGACTGTCAATGTAATAAAACTACCGGGCTCTAATTTGTATATCCCCTTGTAAATTGAATAAGGTGCGGGAATATAGTTAAAACGCATATATTGTCCGAGAGCCTGCATATCAAGTTCAGGTTGAAAATCAGGAATTGCCTTTAAGGCTTTTAATTCTGAGGAAAAGCAAAAGCTGTCTTTGCTACGGCCAAAATAAAGAGGTTTTTTCCCTACACGATCACGGGCTAGCGATAGAGTTTTATGCTGTTTATCCCATATTGCCAAAGCATACATACCATTGAATTTACATAATGCTTCCTTTAATCCAAACTCCGCAATAGCAGACAATACGATTTCGCTATCGCTGTGCCCCCTGAAAGCTCGCTGAGAAAGTGACTTGCTGATTTCAGCAAAGTTATATACTTCACCATTAAATACCATTACGTAACGCCCACAGGCGGAATTCATCGGCTGATGGCCATCTTGACTTAAATCCTGTATGGCGAGTCTTGTATGTCCTAATGCGATACCCAACCCATCTTCCCAAACGCCGTTATCATCAGGTCCTCTATGATTCAGTGTCTCATTCATTTTTTGAATGATTGTAGAAAGTGGTGAAGCCGGATTTAAACGAAAAAGACCAGTAATACCGCACATATAATAACTCTTTAATTAGTTGAAATTTTTATTAATGACTGAGCAATAGCGTATTCCTCCATTTAAATCAGCGGTAATTCGTCGAAATTCCCTAAGCTGTTCTCAATAGTTGATTGGGTGCCACACTACTAATTGTATGTTAGGGCTTTCATAGCTGTATGGCTAGAACAAGTTAGTTACTAAATACTGTAATTGCATAGCCCTTTTTTCAATATATGAACGTTAAACAATTCTTGTCACCCTGCTTTATTAAATCGTTCATCCTATGCCTTCTGTGTTGACTTACTAGGTTAAATGTAAAAAATGATTACTCGAGATTTTTGGTCCATAAGCTCAGTTCTCCTGAGTTGTTTTCAGTATAATTATCACAACGAATTGCATCTAGCTAATCTTCGTTGACGTAAATCCAGAGTGTCCGTCCGGTAATCCCCACATTCAATTCATAGGTTTTCTACGTCATGGTGCTCACTTTGTTAAGGAGAATGACCATGGCGCATCATCAACGAAGAGAAGTAGAAGACTGGCTCAATTTATT
>Ga0207897_100157_pt1 | contig 31466 bp, 22 predicted proteins | sample LinPmetageLP42_FD_184054 | JGI IMG/M metagenome (GOLD analysis project Ga0207897, IMG submission 184054) | Marine viral communities from the Pacific Ocean - LP-42 (SPAdes) | ecosystem: Environmental > Aquatic > Marine > Oceanic | place: Pacific Ocean | collected 2010-08-27
AATATTAAATGTGGGGTGGTTTACATGATCAATCTAACATCTCATGGAATGCTAACGTTACGCCATTTGTCCAACCAAACCCTTGTTGTACTTCATATTCCCCACCATGAGCTAAATTATCAAGTGATTGTACGTTGTATTTTTCCATGATATTGCCGGTCTTACTAAAGTGCGCATCTACCGTTTTCAACCAGCGCTGCATAATGTTATTCCCATCTGCGACATGTCCATAATTGCGTAATCCGATAACAGCAAACCAATGCAGTGGCGCCCAGCCATTGGGCGAATCCCACTGCTGGTTAGTCACATTCAAGGTGGTAACCAACCCACCCTCTTGCAAAAATGTAGACATTAAAACCTCTTTTACACTTTTTGCCTGCTGAGCATTGGCAATGTCAACAAACAAGGGCAAGGTCGCTGCTAGCGAACGCACTTTGAGTGGCTGTTGTTTAACAAATTGGTAATCGAAGTAGAACTGCTCTTGGGCGGACCAAAAATAACGATCGATGGCTGCTTTACGTGCATCTGCTAGATCACCGAAGCGTGCAGCTTGGTCGTGATGGTTAAGTAATCCATGATATTTAGCTAAATTGCGCTCTAATTGATACATCAAGCAATTCAAATCTACGGGCAAAATTTCTATTGTTTCTATCGACGACAGTGCCTGTGCGTCTCTTAACCAGCGGGAGCTAAAATCCCAACCGGATTCACAAGCCGCGCGAATATTCCGATAGAAGTCTGCTCGTTTCTCAAGCGGTAACTCCGCTGCGAGTTCGATGTCTTCTAAGTAAGATTCGGTGCGGGGGGTGGCAATATTATCCCAGTAACGATTTAAAAATGCTCCGCATGGCATCTTCACAACCCGCCCTTTGGCACAATCTTGATGACTAAGTTGCTCTTTACCATGCATCCAAAAGCAATACTCTTTTTCCATACCTTCAATACAACGCAGTACAAAATCGGTATCCGAGGTTTCGATATTATCAATACACAGATCAACCATCATTCCAAGCACTGGCGGTTGTGAGCGTGAGTGGTAATAGCTTCTGTTGCCGTTTGGAATGCAACCAATGCGGTCTTGCAATTCGATAAAGTTCAGTACCATATCTTGAATTAGATGGGTATAACCAGACTGCTTGAGTCCCAGTGCGGTAAAGTAGCTGTCCCAGTAATATATTTCTCGAAAGCGACCGCCGGGCACTATGTATGAATGCTCCAGTGCTAACAGTGAACTCGTTGCATCTTTCGGATCTGGTTGACGCGTCAACTTAGGCCATAACGCTTGTATATATTGATTAAGCGATTGGCTAGGTAACGAGTCATTCAGTTCTATCTCCTTTGGTAGCGTAAAGTAACGCTTTACAAATTCGAGAAGTGAGAACGTTGGAAGCAGCTTTTGTTGTTCATATTTTTCAAGTACGTCACTCCAGCTAGACAGCGGAAGGGCGTCGCAAATAGTTTTACTATCAGTAAAAAGCCTTTCTAGTTGAATGCGCTTAAATAATTCACTTTCGAAAAATACGATACTTGGGTGGTCGAATGAAATTGAGCCATTCATAGAACTACGCTCCTTTAACTAACGTGGAACGTCGGTTCGCTGAAAGTTTTTTAAAAATAAACAAGCTAAACATAATCATCACAATAGGAATAAGTGACATGTAAAAGGCGTGTTGTCCGCCAAATTTTTCAAAAATAACACCGGTAAGAATTGAGCCAAAGGTCCCTCCTAACGCCGAGAAAATAACGATCAACCCAGTCATTTTGGCATGCTGTTTATTGGGTAATGCACTAAGTACCACAGAGTTAATCAATGGATATATTGGCGCCATGAATAAACCAATTGCAGGCAGTAAATAAGCAGCAAGCGGTGCGTCAAAAATGCCCGTAACCACTTGGCTCTCACTAACTTGTGTCATTGGTAAGGTCAGCAGTATGGTCAAAAACATCATGACTAAGCAGCCATTGATGAATATGTACCAAGGTACAAAACGTAGTAAAAACCCTGCTAACAATCGGCCAATCGCAATCATTGCAGCAAAGATACTGGTTAATTGAATACTAATATCCACAGGCAAGCCCAGCACTTCTCGATTAAACGTGGGTAACCAAGAACCAATTCCTTGCTCAACCAACACGTAAAGAAAGACCGAAATAACAAACATTAGGACTAAAGGCTGATAAGTCAGTTTGAGCATGTCTAAAAACTCGCTCAATGCTCCGGTTTGAGCCCTGGTGAAAGGTTCTCGCTCAATGGGCACAAAATAAACGAATATAGCCGCTATAGTGATCATGCCGCCTAGAAGGTAATACACGTTTAGCCACGCCAGTGAAGCAGGATCATTTGGGTCGATAAAACCACTGAAAATCCAATAGCCGCTTAACACTCCGACCATAAAAATGCCTTCTACAGTGTTCATCAAAGATGAGTGGGTTTTCGTATTGCTACTTAACTGCCCTATCAGCGAATAAACTGATATTTTGACTAAAGCGAATGCAGTACCGATGGCCGCAAATAACACCTTTATAAAATAGAACTCGGCGAACATCGGGGTGAGTAAACAAACAACCGCGACCAGCACTAAGCCTAAACACAGCGCAACTTGATACCCTATACGCGGAATAAACGAGGCAATAAAAAACGACACAAAGGCAATAGACAAATCCTTGAAGCCCTCTAATGTGCTGGCATCGGTTTTTGAAACATCAAAAGTCGTGATCGATTGCAAAATCACAGTACCCACACTGTTGAGCAAAACAGCAAACACAAAATAACAAAGTGAGATAGCGATGATGGTCAGCATTCGATTCATGAGAAAGGTCTATGTTTGGGTGAATGCGTCGAAGTGTAAAACGTAAGTTAACAAAATGCAATCGTTTGCAATTCAGTTTAATTCAAAACATAAATTGATATTTAAAGGCTGTGTTTGGTTGATTGGCGAGCGATTAATTCAATATCTATTAAAGATGAGTCACTAGTTTTGCCGTCAAATTGGGTAATAAGCTTGTTGACCATCACTTGCGCTGCGCGCTGGGTATTTTGTTTAATTGTTGTTAATGAGGGGTACGACAATTCAGCCATCAAAATGTCGTCAAACCCGACTATGCCTACATCGCTTGGGATCCCAATATAACGTTCTTTTAATGCGCGCATTGCGCCTAAAGCAACCATGTCGCTACAAGCCACTATCCCGTCAAAAAATAGCCCTTTGGATAAAATGAGTTCACTGATTTTATCGTACGCTGCACTACTGGTGATATCACAGGCAACTGTAAATACGCTATCGAGTGAGATTGCATGAGCTTCAAGCGCATCTTGATATCCATGGTATCTGCTTGTCATCTCCATATGCTCAGGGTCGCCCAAAAATAAGATATTTTTGCAACCGCCAGTAATCAGATGTTCTGTGGCAATGCTCCCCCCTAAACGGTTATTACTACCTACAATTGGATAGTGAGATTTGGTTTTTGGATCGCCCCACACCACAAGAGGCACATTAGATTCAGCAACTTCTTGAACTTTTTCATCGCTCTTGCCTTGGCCCACCACAATAAGGCCATCTGCACGCTGGCTGTTAATGAAATAATTAGCCCAATTATCAGTGGCCATAAAGGAGTTAGAGAGCAATAAATCGTAGCCCTTGCTATTCAATGCTTGGTTCAAATCGCCCACAATCTTTAACAAAAAAGGATCGCTGATACTTTGCTCAGTGTGGTCAATTAAGTTGAGAATAACCGCCACAACCTTGGTTTTCTGAGTGCGTAACCGACTTGCTGCGGTGTTAATACTGAAATTATGTGACGCCGCTAATGCTTGAATACGCACTCGCGTTTCTTTTTTAATCAAGGGGTTGTCACTCAGAGCGCGCGAAACCGTCGACGTGGATACCCCAGCCAAACCAGCTAAGTCATTTAAGGTCAATTTTTTGTTACTTTTCAATCTATTACCCAAGTTCATTGATACATTGCAAGCGGCACTTCGTCTTAGTATTCGACGACAAATCTTAGTTTGTCTAGTGTAATCTCTTTTACAACAGACTACATCCTTACTTCACAACAAGCCAAAAACAAATTTCTAGTGAAATCAATGAATTCTGCAAAAAATGCAAACGATTGCAAAAAATCAATTGCAATCGTTTGCATTTATACATACCGTTAACAACACACTAACAACAGGACAGGTATGCACATGAATTTAACAACACACAAACTGAATTCTTTGACGTTGGGCGTTTGTATTGCCCTAGCGACAACAAATGTCGCATTAGCACAACAAGAAAATGACCAAGAACAAAGTAATGAGAATAACTTTATTGAACAAATTGTGGTCACGGGCAGTGCCAGTGGTACTGCAGTGCGTAAAGTTGAAGCTAGCTATGCCACAACTCTAATTAGCGCTGCCGACATCAAGAAACTTGCCCCTAAGAGCACGGCAGATCTTTTTAAAGCGATACCCGGTGTGTGGGCTGAAAGTTCGGGTGGCGTGTCTGGCGCCAACGTATTTGTGCGCGGGTTTCCAGGAGGTGGTGATGCACCATTTTTAACCTTACAAGTTCAAGGTGTGCCTATTTTTCCACCGTCTACGTTGTCATTCCTTGAAAACTCTTCCCTGTTTCGTATAGATGAAACCATAGATATCGTAGACGCTTTGCGCGGCGGGCCTGCATCTGTGGTTTCCAGTGGTCAACCCGGCTTAACCACTAACTTCTTGCTTAAAGAGGGAGCTGATGAAACTGAGGGTTCTATCAAATACACCACTTCTGACTATGATTTACAACGTATTGATGCCGTTGTTTCTGGGAAGCTAGCAGAAGACCTTTATTTCATGTTTGGTGGTTACGTGCAGCAAAGTCCAGGGGTACGTGACGCTGGGTTTAACTCAGAAAAAGGCAATCAGTTTACCCTGAATATCACTAAGATATTGGATAACGGTAAGATCAATTTTTTCACCCGCTCTACCGACGATCACGGAGCGTGGTACCTACCTACCCCACTGGTTGATGGAGTAGACAACAGTTATACCCAGTTAGGCACACTTAACCGTCAAGCTACTATTCAATATGGTCCTGAGGGCACGTCTAAGTCTGTCGATTTTGGTGAAGGCCGTGGTTTTAAAGGAACAGTGACAGGAGGAAGCGTAAATTTGGAGTTCGGCGATGGCTGGACGTTCGTTGACCGTTTCGCGCATTTGTCCGGTGATGCAGATACATTAGGCTTAGTGCCAAACGGCGACCCAACACTGCTATCGAGCGTTGCTGATAATGGGCTATCTGCCACAGGTGCGGTAACAGGTGAACTTTATGAGGGGGATACCTTAGTCCAGCAAATTGGTCGCTGGGTAGTACAAAAAGAGATTGAATCATTCACCAATGATGTGTCAATTACCAAACAAACAGATAAATTCAAAGCGTCTCTAGGATTATACGTGGCGAACTTCTCGTCAGATGATTGGTGGAGCATTGGCAACCAGTCTTACCATGTGATTCGCCCTGGTGGTGAGAACCTAACGGGTATTGATTGTAACGATAACCAAGATAGTTGCGACTGGAATTACGACTTAAACGCGACTGGTGATGGCACCACGAAAGCGATATATGCAGCGTTTGAATACAAGTTAACAGACGCCCTAACCGCCGATGTGGGTGTACGTGACGAAAACCACACCATTGATTACACCGTAGATGAAGGACTCGATGGCATTATCACCAAAGCGGTTCAGTATGATGAATCTGACGTGGCATTTACCGCTGGGGTGAATTGGCAATTTCAACATGAACAAGGTGTGTTTCTGCGTTATAGCGAAGGCAGCAAAATGCCATACTTTGACGACCTGCGAGAGAACTTTGATAGCTTCACATCAGGTGAGGACTTGATCACGGATGTCACCCAAATTGAGCTAGGTTATAAATTAGCTGAAGCAAACTACACTGTGTATGCCACAAGCTTTTATAACGAAGTGGAAGGGGATCGCTTTCAAGCTTTACCAGGTGCACCAGTACAAACCTTAACTAACCAAGCATACGGCGTTGAAATAGATGCCAACTATTTTGCGGACAACGGCTTCTCTATCTCATTGAATTCAACGATCCAAGAAACTGAAATTTCCGAAAGTCCCACCAATGAAGGCAATGAAGCCCAGCGTCAGCCGGGTTGGCAAGTACGCTTAACGCCAAGTTATGACTTCGAATTTGAAGATTTCTATGCCACCCTTTATGGCACCATATCCATGGTTGACGACAGATTTGCCAATAATGAAAATACAGTTGTGCTGGAAGGTTATGAGAAATATGACGTCGGCTTGATTATGCAAGGCGACTCGGGTTTAACATTCGAACTCGCGGTGCAAAACATCACTGATGAAGATGCTCTCACCGAGGGTGACCCCAGAAATCCTAGTGCGCCTAATGGTCGTTACATTTTACCAAGAACAGCGACCTTTAGTGTCAGTTACGCGTTTTAGACGAAGGTTACTCAGTTAAAATAGCGCGTTATGTGCATTCGCTGTATTTTGTGCATCACGCGTTTTTATTCCCCCCTCTTAGGTCCGCTTCATCCTGCTGAGGCATGTTTCTCGGTACTTTGAGACCGACACGCTTCGGCCTCTATACTCATCTAGCTCAACATAATTAATCCAAAACACCTACTCTGAAACACTCATTCCGAAACACTCACTCCGAAACACTCACTCCGACACACTCACTCCGACACACTCACTCCGAAACACTCACTCCGAAACACTCACTCCGAAACACTTCTGCGCACTTCCTGCACACTTTAAGTCTATATAGAGCTTAGGCAGTGGGTTATGATATTTGTCATCAAAATTCAAACTGCGATTGTTATAAACACAATCCTATTCTTACCCTTTTATACATTGTCTCGCGCTGTATGTTTTTTATACGTCAGACAAACTCAGTCAATACAAGGTACGTTATGACAAATTGTAAAATGCTAACCAGCAGCAGTATGCCCAATATAAAAACCAAGACCACCTCAATGGCGAACGCAATGAAAATGTTGTTAATAACCCTTACCGCGCCCTTTATTTTATCGGCTTGTGGTGATGAAGATAACTCGCAAAGCCAGTCAGGTTCAGAGCAAAGTGCAACAGCCGATGCATCTCAAGTAGACATTAAATTGTTTAGTCTTAATGCATTGGCCAAGCAACCAGAAATTGTAGATTGCACGTTAGAAAATGGTGATGATGCCCAGTGCGCCAAGCTCGTGGTTAAATACCTGCCTGATGAAATGGAAGTCGGCCCGTTTTGCCCCACAACGCTCGACGACAAAGGTGGCATATGGGATTGGGATGGCACAAAAGCCGGCTTATATCGCTTAGACAAAGCGTTTCTTACCATGCTAAGTGAACAAGGTTATATCTTTTACGATGAAGACGGCACAGTGCACGTGGTCGATAACGCTACCTCTAGACCGACGGTCGATCACGCCTGTATTCAGGTCTCTGAAGACCAAGACGTTAAAATCACCGTACTGATACCGACAACCCCAGTAATGGCTGACAAGGCTACGCCCATGGGTGTGGTTTCTAAAGTGGGTATTGCCCTTGCCGGCGTTCCCATTTTCTCGGATGCACCTAGTGTGCAGCACACGGGCCACTTACCAGCACTGGATACCTGTGCCGGTCACGTAGACCCTGGCGGTTGGTATCACTACCACGGCACATCAAGCGATATTGATAGTGTATATGCGCATGAACACGTAGACGCCGAATGTTCCAATTTGCCTCAAGACCCAGCAGGGCTGTTTGGTTATGCCTTTGATGGGGTTCCCATTTATGGCAGTGTCGATGCCGATAACGTCATGCCCACTGATTTAGATGAATGCAATGGTCACACTGGTTTAATTGGCGACAGCGGAGTCAGTGCTTATCACTACCATTCAACCAATGAGTTTCCAAACTTGCCTAAGTGCTTAAAGGGCGTGGTCGCCAAAAACAACTTTTCGACAACAGCTCAAGCAGGTGTGGGCGCTCGCCCTCCTGAAGGAACGAACATTACCCGAAACGAGCCCCCCGGTGGTGGACGTCCAGGTGCTAATAACATGTCTGGAAACGGACAAATGGTGCCTCCTGGTTTTGCTGACGCAGCAAAAAAACTAGGCGTTTCTGAAGCACAGCTAATGCAAGCCATGGACGACGCAGGCGGGCCGAACGCTGATTTAGCCAAAGTAGCCAAAACCCTCGGCGTAACTGACGCAGAATTAAAAGCCGCCCTGCCCGAGCGCCCAAAACACTAGCCAACAGGCTTGTCATCAACAAACCAATAACAGCAAGCCTTTAAACGTTATGGCCTTAGTGATAGCCCCCCTATCACTAAGGCAAAACGGCTTTCAATAATCGAACCGTATTACCGCCCATAATCAGCCTAATTTCAGACCGGGTAAAACCGGCATCGACCAAAGCTTGGGTAATATATTGCAACTGGGCGGTATCAAACCCTGTGGTTACATAACCATCGAAGTCTGATCCTAAACCAATATGCTCTACCCCGACTAAATCAGCCACATACCGAGCAGCTTTAGCAAATGATTTTGGCGATACATCGCAAATAGCACCATCCCAATAACCTAGCCCCACCACACCACCGTTATGTGCAATCTTTAGCAGTTGGTCATCGGTTAAATTCCTTACACCTGGGCAAGTGCCCTGCACCCCAGTATGAGACACAACAACAGGTTTAGTCACAGTGGCTAACACTTCACTAATGGCAGTGGGTGAAAGATGAGCTAAGTCGACCACAATCCCCAGTTGCTCCATACGCGCGAGTACCTGTTTACCTAAATCCGTTAACCCACCTTTTTGTAACCCGTGGGCAGAGCCTGCCACTTTGTTATCAAAGAAATGAGTTAAGCCCATCATTCGATAACCCGCATTAAATAAGTCATCAAGGTTAGCCAAATCACCCTCTATGGCGTGTAATCCTTCGATGGCCAGTAAGCCCGACATAGTCTGCGCACCCGCCCCGCGACTGGCTAAGTAGTCTGATAAATCTGCAGCGGAGGTAACAACAGAGAGCTTACCTTGAGACTCAGCCGCCGCCGTATGCAGTTTTTGAGCTTGATACAAAGCACGTTCTTTTAAGCTAAACCAGGTACGTACAGGCCAGCGCTGAAACATCACTAAAGGCGTAATCATGTCAGAATCAGACGGATTACTTTTATAGTTTAAATCTTTCGGGCTTTTGGTGACGGCAGCAAAGATTTGCAGGCTAACGTTCCCCTCGATTAAGCGCGGCACATCTGTGTGGCCATGATCGTGGCGTTCAAGTAACGCACGGTTCCAAAGCAAAATATCTTCATGCATATCAGCGATGGTAAGCGTTTGATGAAACGCGGCAGTATCAGCTGAGACCTTTGGCAAATTCACCGCTACCACCACATTACTTTGTTTATCGATATATCGAGGACCGAAGATAAACACAACGGCAAGCCCGAGCACAGCAATGCATACCAGTGTAAAAAGACTCGTTTTGAAGCGTTTCCGCAATCTCATAAATAACTTACATTCCCTGTTCAAATGAAGCTACATTGTTGAATAAGCTCAATTTTCAATCAAGGAGAAGTTAAATGCCATAAGCAAGTTTCTGTTTATTGAGAGACAAAATAAGGAAAGGATATTGCAATTAAATTCGAATAAACGTTAATATTAATTTATTGAAGTTTATTCACATTTGGACGTGAATCATGATGTCTCAATCTAAAGTAACCCATGTATGCCTGTTCGATGAACATGCAATTTCCACGCTTAGCCCCATTGTTGATCCCGCGATACCCAGTCAAGAATTGGTCATTGCCGCATGTGATGTGTATCGGTCACAATGTGAACAGATAATCAAGCTAGCAAAAAGCCGCGGCTCACAAGCTCAGTATTGGTCTCTGCCACATACGTCAAACACTCTTGAGCTGAAAAAAGCGTTTAGGTTATTGTTCGAACATGCAGCAACAGAATCAAATGAAGTTTGGCTTAACGCCAGTAACGGCGAACGCTTTTATGTTCTTGTCGCTGTAGATGTTGCCAAAAGCCTTAATATACCGATTTACGTTGTTGAGCCAAAAAGTGATTGTTTACACTGGATTCATCCGGACAACCAAGAACCCGTCCCTATTCAAGACAAGCTAAAACTTCACGAATATTTTGCTTTACATAACGCACGTTTGATTCGGCAGCAAAACAAGCAAGGTGTAGCCCTGAACAAAAGACAACTTGGTGCTCGATGGGCGGCACAATGTAATAGCCTGAGTCGCTCATTAGCCAGTTTAAATTACCTAGCTTTCACGGCGAGTGGTGAGAGTCTCACCAGCGACCCTTTAACTAGAAAGCTACTCGCAGACGTCAATCTAAATAATATGTTAGCTGATTTATCAGACAACAATATGCTCACCGTTACACCCGAAAATCGGTTGAGTTTTACCGATGCTAGCGCAAAATTTTTCTGCAGTGGCGGCTGGTTAGAAGAATATGTTTATAGTTTACTGATAGGCTTACGAGGCGAAATCCCAACCATCCAAAACCATGCGCACAGCGCCGAAATTGAAAGAACAGTAGACGGCAACATTGTAAAAAATGAACTCGACGTAGTCGCCCTGGTTAACAACAAACTACATATCATTGAATGTAAAACGAATCGTATGAAAAACGGTTCAGATACGAATACCTTGTATAAACTTGACTCTCTGAGCGAGGTTTTGGGGGGCATAGAAGGACGCGCAGCATTGGTTACATTCGATAAAATAACACCTGCAGCAAGTGCCCGCGCATTAGAATTAAACATCGGTGTTTTTGGCCCAAACCAATTAGGTAATTTACGCGATCATTTAGCAACTTGGTTAAAGGCAAGTGGGTAACCCTACGCCAGGTGTTTGTTCTTACACCTAAGTGAGCTGAGACAGGTACCGTTTTAGTTGATTATAGATTCCAAGCAAACACCTTTACTAATATGCGGATAAGAAAAAATTGAATTTATTGGATAAACACTTTTATTTTTCGTCTTATAAAAATAAGAATATAAGCCTCATCAAGGACGACGATGCAATCAACCTATTACCATACGTTTTTTAAAACACAGTCCCCATCTATTAACTCAGTTGTCAGTAAAACCTGCCAACAGGGCGTTTTGATCATCCGCTTATTTCACCTGCTTTGGCGAACCCCGTTGCAATATCAATTGCTCTCAATAGTAGCAATAACATGTGCCCTCGTATCTTTGTTGACTCTTCGTAATATATACCTTGGAAAATCCAACTCATGACACTTAACGTATTAGACCGTGAGCAAATCACTCTTTTCTGTCCTCAAAACGACTTAGAAGCAGTGAGTATAATTGCTATCGCCGAAAGGTTAGGCATCGATGTTATAAAAGGACCGAATAAATGGGGTGTGACACTCGATGGCGCGATCGACACACTAATGAACGCTTCACTCAACGCTAATCTGATTGTAATCGAAATGCCAGGTGCGCAAGCCACTAGCACGCTGCAAGAACGCGGTATAAACGTTATTCATATCGATCATCATGTTTACAACAAACATGGAGATTTAAGTCATGTTCAAAGCTCTATTGAACAGTTTGCTTCGTTAATCGGCTATACACTTTCCTATGATGAACAATTAATTGCCATTAACGATCGTGATTTTATACCTGGCTTAGCAGCTCACGGCTGTTCTTACCAAAAAATGCTAGAAATTCGCGAACAAGAAGCCCAGGTAAGAGGAGTTAAAACCGTTCGTAAAGACGCGATTCAGTGGCTAAAAGAACAACCTCCTTACACAGAACATTTTTCAGTCTTCGAAGTCCCACCGCGTTTCGTTCAGGTTTTTGCTGAAGTCGCACAGTTCCCCAGCGAACGCGACTACCTGTTAAGCCAGCGTAAACATAACACCTTAATATTACCCAATATTTTTGTTGTTTACGGCTCACCAGATGACCCGATTCAAATTGAAGTGTGCTGTAGCGCGACCTATGCACCCTTTTTTAAAGCATTGTCGCAACGCCCCTACAATACGGTAACAACATGGTTTGGTGGCGGTAACAACAATAAATTTTTTGGGGCTAGCCCTAATAGCGATAACGCGAAAGCAGAACTACTCTCGCTGCTTATAAAAATTAGGCAATACATAGGGAAGCTAAATAATGAACATCGTTAATCGGCCACTTGTACTAAAGGATTTAACCCTTCGCGTCGCCTTGACGGCTAATGACTATAGTGAACAAAAAGATAACATCCTGAGCAGTTCGAAGAACAAGGGTGATAGCACACTACTTTTACATATCACTGGACTAGGTGAAATAGTAAAAGCTCAAGTCATTGAGGCCTTTTATTACACTGGCAACGCAACGTACCAAGCCCGATTAGCCCAAGCTCGCCTCAGCGGTTTTGATCCTGCATTAGGGAACCAAATAGAATATGCTCGTGATAAAAATTGTCCACTGAGACATGATTTAACTCTAGAAAATAATTTAACCAATCTTTTAGATACGATTCTCCAAGAAGGTAGACCGGTAGCCAAGTTTAGAAGTTTATTGAACTTTAACTTTTCACACAGCAAAGAGCTAAATGGAACGGTTGACCTTATTTCCTATCGTAATATTCCAAGTGAATTTCGTTACCTAATTGACGACAAAGAGACAATAACCGCAAGCAATGCTTCATTTAAGCCGGTAGTAGGGTCGGTAATCGAAGAATTAAAAAACCGAAGAGAGCAAATTTACCGATACTTTTACCCACGCTTTCGTGAGTCTGTATTCACCACTAAAGAAGAGTTTGCAACAGAGCCTAAAGATAAAAAGACCAAACGTATACGCGAATATCGCTATCCAGTTTATGCCCCACCTAGCCATTCAACCTCAGAGAGTTCAGAAACACACAAACGTTTCCTGTTTAGCCTTTACACGAAAAAAGTCGTGGCAGCTTCGATTGATCTTACACGTCCTGCTGATGTCATATCACGCACCTATGAAAATAGCCAAAATGGAACGGCGCAACATAATGAATGTGTAGTAGCGGAAATTGCCAGTTTACGTTTATTAAATTTATACGAAAATCATCTACTTACAATCGAATATAAGCCTTCCATTGAAGATGAAGCCCTAAGACTTATGCCAGAGCTATCTTCTTCGCCAAACGATGAGGGCGTGTACCTAGGCTGGTGGCGTGTATTATTCAATGCATTTGATAAAAACAAGCCTATTGCCCGACAGTACTTGTTTGAATTACAGACCTGTCGTTGGTTAGCTTTTAACAATTTAGCCCGAAATTTATACCCATCATTTAAAGAACAAAGCAACGAAAACAAAATAGCTTGGACAGCCCTGTATCAAGAAACCCAGCAACTTAATGATGCATCATCAACCATCACACCGATGCTACTTGTTGACCATACCTGCACTGAACGCACTAACGAATGGGTACAAAGGAATAAGATTACCGTTAAAAGCACCGATCAAAGTATCGATCAAATTATCGATTCTCAGTTTCCTGAATTTGAGATAAAAGCGACCCCTATCGTCACCACATTAGCAAGCTACTTTTTTAGCTCAGCTAACCAAGCTGGAGCCGCTACTAAGGCCAAAGAAAGAATAGAACAACACAAGCCGCTAGACCCCCGCATGCATATTATGTCAAACATCGGTTTTCCGGGCGACTACCCAAAAAGTCAGGGTGGTGTGATTACCAATAAAAATACATTTGAACTAGCCAAATACATCGATAAATTTGATGACCGCGTTGGGCCATTTATCACTATGTACAACCCGGATTTTATGGACGAATTAGCCAAAAGCCAAGATTACCTGCGCTGGAAAAACATCACATACCTCGCCTCATTTAATGAGTTTGCCAGCGTCAATGTTTCTTATGGATACTTCGCAAACAACGTCATGTACTGGCACTGGACCGAAATGTACACCTATCTCAGTAACTACTGTTTATTGCTCGTTAATGTACTGCACAAAACAGCTGAAGAGATCCAGCAAAACACCAAAAAACTGCTCGATGACGAAGAAGGCCCCCCTAATAAACCAGACAAGCATCACCAACTCGCTCCAGGTGAAGAATTCAGACGACAGCGCCAAGACTTCATCGAGCTGATGAACCGATTCTGGTTTACCTCTGCCAGTGCGGAGCAACAACCAACAGAAATTTTTAATAAATTAAAACAATCTTTAGGGTTACAAAACGCCTTTGATGAAGTCAGAGAAAAAATTGCATGGGCAGATGAATTTATGGAATCTCGTCGAGAAAAATACGCCCAAGATTACTCCAAAAGATTGACCTTGATCGCTCTAGGATTCGCAGGGATTACACTATTTTTAGACCTAAATTGGAACTTCTGGACACAACTGCCGAAGCTTTTTTACGACACAAAAAATTGCATTTTTGAAAGCGAGATCACATGTACCGTCGATCCTATAGCGGCAAATTTCTTGGTCAAAATACTGTTATTTATAGGGATAGGAGTTGGCGTATACAAATATATAAAGCCAAACATAAAAAGAAATCGGACAGCAAAACTGGCAAATAAAAGGAATGCATAATGCCTCACTACTTGATTAAAGTGGAAGCCGTCAATCTTGGCGCAACATTCTCACAATCTGACAATATCAACATGTTTCGTGGTGCTAGTTTGACCTTAAGAGACGCAGTAAAACAACTCAACAAAGAATTTGATACGTTAGAGAAGGTCAGTATTGGCGCCTCTATTGGCTTATTTAGCGCCGAAAACTGTTCGGATATCACTCAATTTATTAGCAAAATCAAGGCGTTTATTAATCACCATTACCGTGCGTACACCTTTGTGGTTAACGCGCTTGAAGTTGATAAAAGCGCTATTTCACTACCAAATAGCAATCAAAAGCCCCGACTTTTTGGTCAAGCAAAAGATGCGTTAACCACCGCAGGACGCCGCGCCCAAATGCAGCAGTCCACCATTGCCTACGCCTCCGCAAGCGCTGAAAATAGCGAGCACCCCGTGTGCGAACTTACGCACATTCTTGTGGCAGACACCACTTTTTCTTGGCAAAACAAAGTTAACCGTCCAGTAAACAGTGATGCCAAGAAGCGTTTCTTGTATGGAAAAGAAAACAAACAACAATTCTATCGCACCGAATTAAGTGAATTTACTCATAGTGACACAGGTCAGGTACTCGCCCCCCCTGCCATTCAGTTCACAGACAATCTTGAAGCTCTCAGTGAAAAAGGCCCAACGATTCAGCTCAGTAACAAATTGGCGTATATCTACTTAGACGGCAACAAATTTTCAAAACTGCAGCAACGGGCAGTCCACAGCATTGATGAACAAATCACGTTCGATGACACCATGCAAAGAAAGCGCGCTCAATTACTTCACGACTTATTGCACTGGGCAACACGAAAACAAGGCTTTAAAACACAGAATACCGACGGCAGCGAAAGCTTGCGTTTGGAAACGCTACTCTGGGGCGGTGACGAAATGCTATTGGTAGTCCCCGCATGGCTAGGCTTTGAAACACTGAGCAAAATATTCGAATTAACCCAAGATTGGGAATACAGCTTCGAGGAGAATGAAAACACAGTCAAATTTGCGCTGACCCACGCTGCTGGGCTGGTTTTTTGCAAAAAAGGCACGCCGGTTTATCGAATGCGCGAACTAGCTCAAACACTGGCCGATAATAAGAAGGACCTTGCAGTCAAACTTGATGAAGCGTTGCACAAACAAGCTAGGCAAGATAGTCCTGCGCAGTCACAAAATGCTTTCATCCTTGGCCTACACAATACTTTTGATTTCATCGTGTTAGAAAGTGTCGATTATGCAAATGAAGATATAAGCATTCACTTCGAACAACGCTATAGCATCTTAGGTCAATATCGTAATGCGACCTTTTGCGAAGCGTTGGGTTTAACTGCGCTCGACAAGGCTAAACATAAACTTAAACTCTTATCTAAAAGCCAAGTATACGCACTCTCAAAGGCTGCACTGTCAAGTGGCAAACAGGAAGAAGACCCGATAAATAAGTCCCAGCCGTTTGCTAAACAAAAGGCTGCACTGTCACGTGAAAAACAGGAAGAATACCTGATAAAAGAGTCCCAGCCGTTTACCAAACAAAAGGCGCGTTTCTGCGAAATTAACGGTTTCACAGACGAGCAATATAACGCATTGTTGGCGACTTTTTCTGCCTTACTTATTGGCAATATAACACCTCAGGTTGATGATACTAACAGCAAAAATATCATGTATGGTCCAGAACGATTGCTTTGGGTGTTACTTACTGAAATTTGGGATTATCTATTGGCGGGTGAGGACGAAGAATAATCATGATACAACATCACATAACGTTACATTTCACCCTTCAAGGCCCTATATTAACGCAAGGTTTCGGCGCCCATAGTCATGGGTTAGACAGCGCAGTTTTACGCGACCATAAAGGCAAACCAGTATTACCTGGTACGCTCATAAAAGGTAATTTGCGCCACGCTATCCTAGAATTACAACATATCACGCAAAACCAGTTCGTTGACGCGTCTTGGTTAGCCCAATGGTTTGGTGAAGAGTCAGCAGATGCAACACACAACGCCCCTCAACGAGGTCGCCTTATCTTTGATCACCATTGGCAAACTAACCACGAAACTGCAGTCTCAGACCAAATAAACCGGATTAAAATCAACGAACAAGGCACGGTTGAAAAAGGCTCGCTGGCTTTTATTGAATCCCCCTTTTTACCCGGTCAACACGTTACCTTTAAGGGCAAGATCACCGTCATTGCCAGCCCGCAAGAAGTTGACACCCTTAAAAAGGTGCTAAATAAAGCGGCTCAATACCTTTTTGCCATCGGTAGCTTGAAATCAATTGGCTTTGGTAAAGTTGTAAAAGTAGACATCACTACTGACGCATTCAGCAGTAATAACCACAAACTAAAGACTTCGAAACGAATTGACTACAAGCTCACTTTTGATCGCCCGGTGTGTTTTCCAGCAAACAGCAGTGTGGGCAATCGTTTTGAATCCCAACAGTTTGCCAGCGGCGCTGTCATCAAAGGAGTTATCGCACAGTTAGTTGAACCCGGCACGGTATTAGCTCAGTACCTTGATGTGGTTAATTTCCGCTTTTTATACCCATACAACCACGAACTAGGCAGAACAGCGCCACTGCCCCTGTCTAAGGCAGTAAACGAGAAAAGAGAAGCTGTTGATACCGCTCAGCTTGCCTGCTTCGATTCTGCAAATGTCAATTTAACGACCCCTTACATGACTTGGGCCAGCGATTGGAAAAACGAAGCAGAAGAGGTCTTCAAATACATGAAGTTGCCCACCACCTTAATGGTGCGCACTGGTATCGAGCAGTATAGCGAGCACGCCCCCCACCTTAGGGGCAGTGCCAAAGAAAGCAACTTGTTCTCATTAAAGTGTGTACTGCACGAGACCGCTGTAGAAAAAGAGTTTTCACCTATTGAGTGGGGCGGCGAAATTGGCCTAAGCCGAGTCCCTAATGACAAAATAGACAGTGTAGTCAAAGAGCTCAAACACATTTTAAACACCCCCAGCATCGGCCCTTTTGGCAAAACGAAAGCCATGGCCACATTATCAAATGTTCGTGCGGGGCAAGATGAGTATCTTAGGCTTAAGAACAACGAAAAAAGAGCATTGATATTAACTCTACGCTCACCAGCGGCTTTGCATCCTTACCAAAGCGAAGCGCCCATGCCATGTGATGATATTACCGCGCATTATCAACAGGTTTTTACGACCTTAGCCAACAATAGTTTGCAACTGATCAGTGCCTATGTAGAGCACACCCTCAGCGGGGGAGACTACATGTGGCGTCGATTTGGTCAACCAGCCTCGTATCAGCCTCAAATACTGACTAAAGCAGGCAGTGTTTTCGTTTTTCAAGTCAATGATGTGGCCTTAGCTCAACGCTCTATTAATCAGTGGATTAAAACTGGTTTGCCTTCGCATCCAGCGCAAAACGGCAATCACACTACATCAGAGGGAATACAAGAAAATTGGCGGCAAAATCCCTATAACCGAGGTAATGGATACGGTGAAGTCACAGCCGAGCTGCGCAAAGGAGAAGCACAATGAATAACCTATTAATTAAAGCCCAAGCGAATATCGCTATCGTCATCGAGACGCCTCTCAGTATCGGTGATGCCGAAGTACAAGCAACTGGCCATGACGATGAAGATAAAAATGAAGATGAAGATGAATGTTTAGCCAATACTCGCCGCCTGCCAAGAGACTGTAAAAACCGACCTTATATTCCGGCAGCCTCGTTAAAAGGAGCCTTGCGACAAATGCTAGTCCAAGCAGCATTACCTGCAGCCAAAATAAACACATTACTCGGGCAGTCACTTAGCAACAACAAAGCAGAGTTACAAAGTGGAGTGTGCAGAGTTTATCCCGGCTTTGCCAGCACAGATATAACGACTCAAGTGATTGCCCAAACCAGTGTCGATGAAATAACCGGCGCTAGCAAAGACAACCAACTCTTCGAGCGAGAATATATTACAAGTGAAAGTGAGCTAAATTTTGAACTTGAGGCTGAGTTTATCGATGCCTCTCTATGGCATGAGTTACTTTCAGTTATTCATAATCAAAGTCTGCAACTTGGCGCAGGAAGTAAAAATGACAACGGTCGCAGCGTTCTAACAGTTGTTAAAAATCGAGGTATGACCGCAAGTGATATCACCTCGTGGCTTAAACAAGATGCAACTATGCTCGATAGTATGCTTGATTTAGGGCTGACGTTTAGCTCAAAACTTACAAAGCAAACGCTTGAAAATAACGTTGAAATAGCGTTTTTTATTACCTCTGACGATCCTATTTTAGTGAACGACCCGGCCAGATTAGCCGCACTTAGTCTTCACGCGAAGCAAACGCACAACACACAACCGCAAAAACTAAAAGATCAATACATGCGCCTAGATAAGCAAGGACAACCCTACTTACCAGCCTCAAGCTTGCGCGGCGCTTTGCGGGCACAATACCGGCGGATAGTGCGTACCGTTCTATTGCAACACCCACACAGTAGTCAACGAGTTGAAGAAATAGTTGAGCACCTTAGTCAAAGTATATGGGGTAGCGAACAACAAAAAGCGGGTATAAGAATCACAAATGCCAACCACGTGGGAGTTGCCTTCCCCCATCATCAAACGTCAATCGCTATAGACCGTTTCTCAGGTAGGGTAAAAAATGGCGCTATGCTTGAAATCGAGGGCGTTACTGTTAACAAGTTCAAATTTACTCTAACGCTTACTCCTAAGCTACTAGAGCCTCAATATACACCGCAACGCAGCATACTGTTATTCTTGATCCGAGATATGTTTGAACAAGATATCAGCATTGGCGCCCATAAAAACAAAGGTTTCGGCAGACTCGCGTTTTATCTCGACACAAAGGCACTCCCCCCTAGTCAGCATTTTACGCCGCAGGTGATGAACCACTTACTCGACTTATTGCGCTTAGATCTAACAAAAATCGATGAGCATCTAAGCGCTATTCACGCAATGACCGACTCGGAGCTTGCCCATGTCTGAAGTATATAACCCTTATTATTTCGTTCCATTCGCTGCGCAAGATGAAGCAAACAATATTGCAGCCACTAAAAAGGCGCTAAAAGACAGTCAAAAAAGTCATGATGCCTATTACAACCTGTGTGGTGAAATTCAACTGAGCCTTAAAACAGTGTCGGCTACCATAGTGGGTAACCAACAAATAAAAATTGGCAATGCAGGCGCCTCTTTACCCGCGGCGCTAGCAAATGACAACAAAGATGCCAATTTTCTCTTTCCCTATTTACGCTATGACAAAAAAGACATGAGTGAAAAGAGTCGCGGCTATGGAAAACCTGCTATACCGGGTAACAGCCTGCGCGGAATGTTAAGCAGTATAACGGAGGTAATCAGTGGTTCTCCCGCCAGAGTGCTCGAGGATCAAACCTATGTGGTTCGTGAAAAGACCCCCCCATCGCAATACGCTATGGGGGTACTTTTAGCAGACAAAGGCTCAAAAGATAACAAAGAAGTATACTTACACCCCATTGGCATGCCCTTTATTAATTGGAAAGAAGCGAATCAAACTCTCTATCAACTCCCCGTACCATGGCAAGAGATTTTCACCACTGCCAATAATACTCCTATGCGTCTCAGTGAAATTATAGGGCTGCGGGTCACAAGCATTAAGGGCTTGAAGGTTCAATCAAGTTCGATACCTCAGATAACCACCAGCAATTCAACGTTAACTTGTCAGCATGGGCAATACTTTAATTTTTATAGTCCGTCACAACGTTCAATAGAAGATTTGCGCGTGAACAGCCCTATCAAAAGCGATAACCCAGCTTTACACACAACGAGAAAAGGCGCCATAAAAAAACGCCTATTGCTCGAAGGGGGAAACTCTCAACGCACCGCAACCAAAAAATACTTGATCCGTAAAACGAACAAAAGTCAGTATGCCTTTTCAGGGGACGAGAATGGCCACTTTAACGCCAAACCAATCCTTCTGGATAATGAAAAGGTACTGCAACCATTTCTACAACTGTTAAACAGTACCAAAGACACACAAGACAATGAAAACGGCAAAGCGGCCCGTTTGCCACTTGGTGAAATCGTTTTATTTTATCTCGACGACAACAAGCAAATCGTGCTTAAAAAATCGGCCAACTGGCGTAAAAAACTTGAATATTCAACCCACCAGCTCATTGGCTCTGATTTGGTGCCCTACAGCGCTGAGCGACAAGTCTTATCGCCTGCCGAACAGCTATTTGGTGCCGTAAGTGCAAGCAAGGCAAGCACAACACATTTAAGCTCGTATGCCTCGCGTTTACGCTTTTATGACGCTATTTCCAGCACCTATCAAACCAGCTACGGTATTGAGTATCAGAAAATGCCGCTGCAGGGTTCTCCAACCCCCCCTTGCCCAGAAATGTACTTTGGTTATCACAGCGGTTACGTTAACAACGAAACATTTCGCCATAAAAAACCCGCTCCGAACGGCGCTAAGCGCTACTTGAGGCAACCTAATCCGCTACAGTATTTAACAAAAATTGATGCCTTCGCAGTACACGATACGAGCAGCAATCAAGGTTACAGCCAAATTAGTAACCGAGACGAAAATCAAGAGGAAAAACAAGACAAGAATCAATTAAGAGTGTCGCCTTTACCGGCTGATACCGTACTACATGCAACAATTGCCTTTAGTAACCTATCGAAAGACGAGCTGGGTTTGCTACTCAATGCTATTAAGCCATTAGACGCTTGCTATGTACATCAACTCGGCCTAGGCAAAAACCTTGGTTTTGGCCAAATCGAGTTGGCTATTACGGGCATAAGCCTAATAGACAGACAGCAGCGATATTCTCCAACAGGTTTGCAGGCACCCCGTGCCAAAATATTGAATACCCAAGAACGTACAGAGCTGCTTAATCAACAAGGGTTAATTAACCAAACATCAATCAGGCAATTGTACGCTCTGAATCGAGATTACACCGCCGATGGGCATAAAATTCAATACCCACAAACAAAGGACAGCGTTATAGAATGGTTTTTGAAAAATCGCAAAGACAAAGAGGCAAACCAAGTATTATCCATTAACGAAACAAGCGGTGCGCCAAACCCATTGAAAGAACATGGTAAATAACAATTGCGCCTACCCACTTGTTCAATAACAAGATCAAGGTAATTAATTCGACTTACCAATAAAGTAAGGCTCCCTAGGGAGCCTTTTTAATTGCATGACTTCTTAATCCCTTATTAAACAGGGTCACCGCGTACGGAAAGAGAAATGAAAAAGTTTATGAATGGTCTGTCTTAATCCCTTATTAAACAGGGTCACTGCGTACTTTTATGAAAAAGTCAAACATCTTTTCGGTTGAGTCTTAATCCCTTATTAAACAGGGTCACTGCGTACATATTAAGGGAAAATTATGAGAAACATCAAAAAGTCTTAATCCCTTATTAAACAGGGTCACTGCGTACTGACAACTGAAACCCAGAAAAAAGCGTTAGACGTCTTAATCCCTTATTAAACAGGGTCACTGCGTACGAAGAAAAGGACATTTTATGAAAAGCGAATTAGGTCTTAATCCCTTATTAAACAGGGTCACTGCGTACGGATATATATTATGAAAACCTTAGCCCTGCTAAGTCTTAATCCCTTATTAAACAGGGTCACTGCGTACAGGACAAAAAGAGGAATTAATAATGGTTATTATGTCTTAATCCCTTATTAAACAGGGTCACTGCGTACACGATGAAAAAGATAAATAGCTTTGAGTGTGAGGTCTTAATCCCTTATTAAACAGGGTCACTGCGTACCCCACCCGATCGAACGCATACCTGGCAAGCCTTTCAGAGGCGAAAACGGCCAAGTGAACATTAATCAAGCAAAATAGTGAAAATATCTTCATTAAAGCCACTTTTGTATTAAAAAAGTATTATAAATCAATACACTGCCCTAAACCACATGAAACCCTTCATGCCAAAACACCGTGCCACCTCCATCCGCTTTACGTTCGCCAATATCTTTACCACATAATGGGTAAAAGTGTACTCGGTCGGTCTTTGCAATAATCTTTTGCATTTTACCTTGAATACGCAGTAATTGCCCATGGCTTATTTGACATTCATATACACTTTCTTGTGTACGTGTGCCAAATCCTTGAAGTAACCGAGTCGCTTTGCGCCGCCGTTTATTACAACTGATATCGAACAAACAAATAACTAACATATTTAACTCAAGTAAAATAACTGTGGGTGGGTGAGCTCAGCACTACCTTGCACATGACGCTTGTCAGCGCACCAACGACAAACAGAATAATAGTGAATTGTATCGTCACGACTAACTAAGTTTTGCAGGGCTTGTCGCAATATCGCAAAATGACGGGTGCTGAGTCGACACTCGAATGCACTAAGCTGTACACGTTCACCATACCCTTCTAATAACCGGCTTACATGGTAACGTCGCTTATCATCAGTAATGTCATAACATATTAGCCATAATTTCATCGAATTCGAAATGCCTCATAATGCTCACTGTCGTCTGTAATACTTTGTTTTAACAGCCTGATTTGACGGTCAATAATACGGCGGTAATCAGTTAATTCTTGCGATGCAGGATGAATTAGCTGGCGATTAAATTTATCCTCAAGCGCGCGAAGAAATAGACCAAAACCTTCCTTCTTTATATGGCATGTGTTGTTAATGGTTTCAAAATCGTGCAGCGTAAGCGAACCACGATTAATTAACTTGTACACGGTAGCATCAACTATGGGTGCTCTGAACTCTTCCATCAAATCTAACACCAACGAGGGCTGATCAGTGGCGCCATGGTGCAAATAACCTAACGTAGGATTGATTTTATGAAATCTGACCAAGGTATGAATATTGTTAAACAGTACGCTATAGCCTAGCGAGAGCAATACGTTAATGGGGTCTTTTGGTGGTTGGCGGTTTCGTTGGGTAAACTGCCATTGTTCAGCAAAAAGTGATTGATACAAAGTAAAGTATTGTTTTGCCACCTGCCCCTCAATACCTAGAATGGCGTTGGGGCTATTTTCACGCATTAATTTATGGGTAAATCGTTTCACTGCGTCGCTGAAGTGCTGCGTTGCCTCGGCGCTTTCGGGGATTTTGCGTTTACGCAGGGCGCGTTTTATCACTACAAGACTATTATTAAACTTGCCTTTTAGAATATGTTTGGCTATTCGCAATTGCCTTGGCTCAGATCCGGTGTGATGAACCTGCTGGCGCAGTAGTGTCTCTGAATAGGCCCCGTAGTTATCAATAATACCTTTAAAGCTACCCGATTGATTGGCCAGCACTATAGAAATAGAGTGTTGTAAACAGTGACTCATTACATCATTGGTAATGTGTACTCGACCAAAAAGAATGATGCCATCCAGCGTGCCCATGGGTATGGCGCTAAGCAAATGCTGGCCTTTTTTAACATGTATACGTAGCGCATTTTTTGATAGCACAGCCCCTTGGGTGGTCACATACAGTGTTTTTAATTTCGGAGGAAGCTGTATCTTAGTGTCTTGTGCTATCTCTTTACCTACTAACGCCCACTGTTCGCTGTCAAAAACAATACGACTTAACGGCGCGTTGCTGTCTATTTCGGGGCTTTTCGGTTGCTCAATATCTTCAACGTCAATCTCTTCAATTTGTTCTAAAATTTGCGTTATTTCGTGCTGTTCTTTACTTGTAGCCTCAACAGGGGTTTGACTTTTGTTGTCTAACACGAGGTCATCAATAAAGCTGTGACCTAAAAACTCAAAGCCATCAGTAAAAGAACAGATATGAGTCTTTTCTTTATTTAACGACAAATTAAGCTGAGTAAGTAGAATTTCAGTGAGTTCTAACGTTTGCTCGGCTTCGGCTTTTGACCTTGCTAGCATGACGAAATCGTCTGCGTAGCGGACCATATTATACTGCTTGTTCAGTAGTGCTTCGTCCAAGCTATCTAAATAAAGGTTCGCTATCATGGGTGACAGTGATGAGCCTTGTGGAATACCTAAGCCAACTGCCGCCCCAAATTGCAATTCTCCGTGTTCTACTTGGCGGCTAAACAAACACTCGTTGATTAAATTAATCAGTTGTTCATCTAGTTGATAATGTACCAGTAACTCCCTAATCGCGGCGTGGGGAATTTGCTCGAAAAATTGCGCTATATCTGCGTCCACAACCCAGGTGTAACCTTGACTTCGTAGTTGCGCTATTTTCTCAACGGCCATTTTATAAGAGCGATTAGGGCGGTAGCCATAGCTACATTTTTCAAACTCACTTTCGAAAAACGGTTGTAGCAACAACATTAACGCAGTATGTAAAATGCGGTCCTTGACCGTGGGTATCGCTAAATTGCGTGGCTTTTTGTTGGGCTGTCGCATGGTGACTTTCAATAAAGCAGCACTGCGAAATTGCGTTTCACTTATTTCACTTAGCAGAACGTGTAATCCCAATTCTACTGTTTGCGCGTATGCATCAATGGTGATGCCGTCAGTCCCAGCAGCCCCCTTATTAGCCTGCACTTTACGAAAGGCGGTCTCCATTAGGTGATAACTTAATAACTCATTGAATGTAGGAATGTGCAAATTTAATGCCCCACAGCCACACTAAAGTGAAACCCACCGAAACCAAAACTCGACTTTTTACCAACATGGGTAAGCTGACCAGCCATCAACCATGCAAGTGCCAATTCATCGCTCAGCGCGTAAGCCCAGGTCCCAACAATCCCTTTTAATTCATGCTTTGTTTGCATTACCTTTGACGCTCTGGCTTGTCCAAATTGGTGGGTATCTTTAAATATCAATTTAAGATCATCAGCGGGTAAACAGCGGTGCAATTCTGCTTGGTTGTTATCGCCATAGGCTATGCAAAGCTGTGATAGGCGTTGCGCAATTAACCAAAAAAACACCTCGCTATCGGGTGCGCTGAGCAACTGGCGTTTGTTTTTATGTAACTCCATCGGGGTAACTGTATTTATAAACGCGGTTAGCGCTACGGCGTTCAAAGGGCGATAAGCAGCAAGTTGTTGTTCGATAACATAGCCCAAGGGCATAGCTGCTGGCATACTAAATTGTGCTGCACCTTGCTGATAAACACGCATCGTATGGGTGGGTAGTTGCAAGTCAATATGGCGAATAGTAAAAGAGACCTTCGATTTGCCCAACCCCATGTTTTGCCATAAAAAAATAGCAGCCAATACGTCTTGTACCTGTTTGGCGGCGCGGCCGAAAAGTTTTAACCTAAAGGTAAATTCATGTCCTTTCGGGTAGTGCGTTAAAGTGTCAGTTGGCGGCAACAAAACAAATGGTTTAACAATCGTATGCCCATGGTGATCTCGACAGTCGTAAAGTAGTTGAACTAAATCACTGTCAAGCTCGCCAAGTGCCCATCCAAAGCCACCATGAAAGGTTGCGCCTTTATAAGGGGCTAGCGGCATCGGGGCGTTGCTTCGACAGGTAATAATGCATTCGATGTAGGGCAATTGTTGTAAGGTGGATAACAGTGTTGTGATGTGCGCCATGCTAATTCCTTCCGTGCGCGTATTGATAAATATTTTACTCAAGAGTTAAAAATATACTGAGTGATATGAGTAGATTAAGGGCCAGTGAGTACAGCACTTAGCATAGTCATTGGTTCACCAGTTATCGTCGAATGACGTACTATCGAAACTATCGAAACTATCACCTGAATCTAGGCTTGTCGTGTCGTCAAAACTGGTACTGTGCATCTGATCATCAAACAACCCAGTATCCACAGCGCCTGTGGCAATGCTTTCACTCGTCATGAGATCAAAGCCATAAGGGTTACCTGCAGTATCAACACCACCAACGCCACCACTCATGAGCAAACCTGTAGCAGGATTTATCGTTGTCGTGTCGCTCGGCAGGCCCGAAAGCCCAAGCTCATCGTTTGATATTACGATATTCTGTGGGTTGTCCAAATTTGAGTTGTTTAGCGCATCATAATCAGTGCTTCCCCCGCTGAAATTAGTATTGCCGTAAAGCCCCACCCCAGCAGCTGTCACTACGCTCGCATGCAAACTGTCTGACGGCTTAGAACAGGCGGCGTGTGCGTCAGCAAGCGCCCTTTTAGGTGCGGGAGCAGTTGCCGATTGATTAGATGCATAAGCAGCACGTTTTGTATCCGTATTATGTTGTCGCTTGTATAACAAATTTGATTTTATGTGTTGGCTCGTTGAGGTGCCTTCGACGAAAGCGGCACTTATAGCAGCATCGAACATAAAATAAAAAATAGCGCCGATAATGGTCAGCAGACCAAAGAGTACCCAACCGTAATAAATAGCGAGCATACCTAACAAGGCGATACCCACCGCCTTTACCAAGGCAAGAAATATCTCTGGGAATGCTGACTCATCTTCTAAACGTGCTTTGTAATGGGGAGTACTGGGTGCTTGCTCGTTTTGGTTGCTATGAACGGCAGGCGACATTGAGCGCACTTTGCCTTTAGGGGTTATATCCGCACTATCAAGCCTTCTATTTTTGTCATTTATGTCGCTCATCATTCCATCCTTTGGCACCGTTTTATTATTTACACGTCATGTGTTGTTTCTATCTAATGTAATAATAAAAATAACGAAGTCAAAATAAATTTAACTACCATTGCCTTTTATACACTTCACTAAACCGTCAAGGTCAGGACACAGAAAAGTATAGAAAAGCTAATCACCACCGGCAGAAGCAATCAAATCTACTTGTATCTCAGCTAGGTTATGAATATGTAAATCCAGTTTATTTAAAAAAGGGTTGCACAATAGAATTGTTTCATTTATGTGCGCTCATCTAGGCACTCAAACCCGCCCATTTCGAATTCACGACAAATAAGCGGGCGGTTTTCGTAAATAGTACACAGCATGGTTTCACGGTCGACAGCAGCGCACCAACCATCTTCTAAACGCAGCATCACTTCCCCGCCCCATTTGTCTTGGGAGATAAATTGTTCAGGTACACCTGTATCCGTTATTAACATCACTTCAAGGCGGCAGCAATTTGCTCGACACGTCGAGCACGTAACGCCTTCATCAACAGGTAGATTTGTTAGCTCGATAGTCACTTGTCTCCTTCGCCTTTTCGGCTGAACAGTAATAAATCATGTTTGGATAAACCTACCTAAGATAGGCGTCAATATTAATGAAAACAAAATAGCGGTAAGCATTTGTTATTACGCGCTTGTTATTAAGTGTTAGTCACTGATAACCCAGCGCTGAATGTAAGCACGAGCATACAGTCCACACTGGCCGGTGAGCTAACGTGGGTTGATAACGCTTAATTGAACAAAGGATCAAACGATCCCTTTGCAGAAATATCAGCCAATACCGTAGCAAGGGAATTTAACATATTTTCGTAAACGAAATTGCCCATACTTATGCGCTTTACCCCACATCTTTTCAATTCTGTAAAATCAGCTAACCCGGGCATGCACATAACATTTACCGGTAGGTCAGTGGTATTTGCGATAGCGCTAATGTCTGACAGCGCGGTCACGCCTGGTACAAAAATACCATCCGCACCAGCTCCTTGGTACAAAGCGATACGCGCCTTAGTTTCTGTTAACGCCTGAGAAAGGTTGTTCCCCCTAAGCAAATAGGTGTCTGTGCGTACATTAATGAATATATCCGCACCAGCGGCGCGCAGGTAACTTAGCACTTCATCAAGCCTTGCAGCAAAAGCTTCTTTTGCTTGAAGAGCGCGATGCGGTTGCCCTGTTTTTTTAGAATCGGTCTCTTGTGAATCCATCGTTTTTAAATGACGACTTGCTGAATGGGTATTGTCCGAATGACTCAGGCGACTATCTTCGATATTAATACCTTTAACACCTAACTGAGCAAGTTGCAGTATGTTACTTGCCACCTCTTGTGCGCTGCGCCCATAGCCCGATTCTATATCCACCGTCAGTGGTACGTTAACAGCCGATAAAATATGCTTCACTAAGTAAATAAGCTCACTGAATAGCACCTGCTCGCCGTCATTTTTCCCCAACATATGGGCAATGGCGGCACTTGAGGTGCCCAGTGCCTGGTAGCCCAACTTCTCGCCCAATTGCGCGCTGGGCACATCCCATACGTTGCAAATAATAAGCGGTGCTTGTTGTTGATGAAGTGCTTTAAAGGTCATGTGCATTCTCCCGTTGTTTAGTGATATGGCCATCTGTCGATTGACCTGGCCAACTGGCAACAGGAGGTTAACAATGAAAAAGCATGATGAAGCGTCAGATCCGGAACTGAACATAAAGCAGCTAATTATACTCAGCGGTTTGGGCTATCTCGCCACGGTTATAAGTTATCGGTGCAAGTGCAAACGTTTGCTGAGATGGCAAAAGACCATTTTGCACGTGACTATTTTGCACGAAAGCGCACTGACTAACGTCTATCAGGTGCGAATGTCACTTCATCGCATTTTTGATTTTACCTACAACAATTTGTGGTAATTTAGGTGACTGAAGTATATGAAACAAATATATAAAATAGATATAAAACAGAAACGACAGGGAACATACACGTGAACTTGATTAAAACATCTATCGCGCTGGCGGTGCTTGCCGCGCCAATCGCACTAACACCTCGCTTTGCAATGGCCGAAACGGCACAAAACACATTAAAACTGGAAGATGTGTTTACCTTGGAATACGCCTCTGGCCTTGATATTACCCATGACGGAAACACGGTTTATTTCGTACGGAATTTCATGGATATTCAAAACGATAAAAAGCGTGGCAATATCTGGAAGGTCGACAAAAACAAGGTGATGACCCCAGTAACCAATGGTTTGCACGCGGATTATAGCCCTACTCTTTCGCCAGACGAAAGCAAGTTAGCCTATATATCAACAGCCAGTGGTTCTGCACAAATACACATCAAATGGCTAGACAGTGGCCAAACCGGTCAGATGACGCGTCTGACTGGGGCGCCTTCTAATCTAAGTTGGTCACCTGATGGAAAAATGCTCGCGTTTAGCCAATTTGTAAAAGGTACGCCTAAATCCCCCGTGAGTTTATCCGGTAAACCTGAGGGTGCTAAATGGGCAGATTCCGCAATTTTCATCGACGATTTATTTTATCGTGCTGATGGCGCTGGGTATCTTCCAGCAGGGAATAGCCAAATTTTTGTACTCTCAGCTGAGGGTGGCACACCTAGACAGCTCACACAGGGCGAGTTTGATCACGGCGGGAATATCAGTTGGAGCAGTGACAGTAAATCCATTGTATTTTCAGCCAATCGCCACAAAGACAGTGACTTAGAACTCACCGATGACAACCTTTACAAAATCGATGTAGCAACTGGCAACATGCTTGCGCTAACTGATCGTTTAGGCCCTGACAACAGCCCGAGCATCTCCCCCGACGGTAAGCTAATTGCTTATCTGGGATATGATGAAAAATATAGCAATTATGAAAATACTCAGCTTTACGTAATGGATGTTAACGGGGGTGTTAGTCGCTCTCTCACACCTCAATTTGACCGTTCTGTAGGCAGCATAAAATGGGCGAGCGATAGCAAAGGCCTCTACATGAGTTACGACGATAAAGGGGAAACATATGTCGCCTATCAGCCAATAAGTGGCGATCGAAAAATCGTTGCCCAGAAGGTCGGTGGCCTGGCGTTTGGCCGCCCTTATTCAGGTGGCGAATTCGATGTAGCCAAAAATGGCACTCTCGCGTTTACTTACTCAAACCCCCAGCGCCCCGCTGACATTGCCATTCAAAAAGGTGATAAACCCACCATACTCACTCAACTGAATGAAGATGCGCTTGCTCATAAAGATATTGCCACCATTAAACCGTTAAACCTTAAATCCTCTTATGACGACTTACCTATTCAGGCGTGGGTGGCTTACCCTCCTGGGTTTGAACAAGGTAAAAAGCAAGGCAAGCGCTACCCGCTCATTCTAGAAATACACGGTGGCCCAGTGGCAAATTACGGACCGCATTTTTCGACCGAAATTCAACTTATGGCGGCCAAAGGCTATGTTGTGGTTTATGCAAATCCTAGAGGAAGTGACAGCTACGGCAAAGAGTTCGCGCAAACGATTGATAAAAACTACCCCAGCCAAGATTACGATGATTTGATGTCGACCGTGGACGCGGTTATTGCCCAAGGTGCAATCGATGAGAGTAACTTATTTGTCACAGGCGGCTCTGGTGGCGGTACGTTAACCGCATGGATTGTCGGGCATACCGAGCGCTTTGCTGCTGCTGTGGTCGCCAAGCCTGTGATAAATTGGTATAGCTTTGTACTGACCTCTGATTTCTACCCCTTTTTCTACAAAAATTGGTTTGGCAAAAAGCCATGGGAAGCCCAAGACTTATACATGAAGCACTCGCCTATTAGTTATGTGGGAAATGTCACCACGCCCACTATGTTGCTAACCGGTGAATCAGATCATCGTACGCCGATTTCAGAAACCGAGCAGTATTATCAGGCGTTGAAATTACAAGGGGTCGAAACAGCTATGGTACGTATTCCTGGCGCATCTCATGGTATATACGCTAGGCCCAGTAATTTAATGTCTAAGGTAGGCTATATTCTGTGGTGGTTTGATGAGCATCGCAGCGATGCCGAGTCATCAAACAACAAATAGCCAATAGCAATAAATTGATTAAAAAACACAGCAGGTGCGCATTTTAAATTGCTGCTTGCCTTGTTTTCACATAGTTTTTTTACGTAGTTTTTTACGTATCAGCCACGTTATACCAATCCGCATTAATAAGTGACCGCCTCAGAATGCGTCCAGCGGTTTTTGATTAAGGCGTCGCTATGTAGTAATGGTTGTTCCCTTTCAAATAGTGAGAACGCAGAGCAAAAGCCGCTGGGGCATTCCTTGTAGGCGAGTTTTAAAAGGGCTTACACTGCGTTGCATGACTTCGAAAGAGAACAACTATTCATTCAGTCATGCGCCTTGTTTAAGCCCTTTTAAACTCTCGCTGAGTCATCACTTATTAACGTGGAATGGTATAACG
>Ga0207897_100158_pt1 | contig 31222 bp, 22 predicted proteins | sample LinPmetageLP42_FD_184054 | JGI IMG/M metagenome (GOLD analysis project Ga0207897, IMG submission 184054) | Marine viral communities from the Pacific Ocean - LP-42 (SPAdes) | ecosystem: Environmental > Aquatic > Marine > Oceanic | place: Pacific Ocean | collected 2010-08-27
AGTTGTTAAGATTATCAACTGTTTTCTTGGTATAACCTTAGCGATTAATAATCAAAGTTTAACAAATAAGCTTGTGAGCGAGTGTATTTCTTCGTGAATTGTGCGTACACCAAAAGTTAGAAGCGGCTATTGAAGTGCTTATAGACACCTCACTGACAACTAGAATGTGAGAAGGTAGGCGGGTCGGTACTTATAGACAGTTGCTATAGTCAAAACTATGTTGATAGTTGTCATAAGTATCTGCAAAACAAAGCGGCAACACACCGAAGTATATTGCCGCTCAAGATTATACGATAGCGAAGTTTAGCGCCTTAATTAAAAGGCAAACTGATCAACGTCCATGCTCATGTATGGCTCTACACCAGTGCTGATACGCTGTACGTGCGTAGTAGTACGTGGCAATAGCTTAGCAAAGTAGAACTGAGCCGTTTTAACTTTAGCGTCATAGAATGCTTTTTCGCCAGTACCGTTTGCGATAGCAGTCTGAGCAACCAGTGCCATACGTGCCCATAAGTAGGCTAGGGTGACATAACCACTGAAATACATATAGTCTACTGCAGCGCCGCCGACAGCGTCTGGCGTTTCAGTTGCTTGCATGCCGATGCGTGCAGTTAAATCGCCCCATTCTTTAAGATGCTTGGCAAGTGGGCGAATGAACTGACCCATCTCGTCATTTTCTTTGTTTTCTTCACAGAATTCTTGGATAACGTTTACAAAGTTCGCAAGTAGCTTACCTTGTGAACCTAGGACTTTACGGCCTAACAAGTCAAGTGCTTGAATCTCTGTGGTACCTTCGTATAAACAAGAAATGCGCGTATCACGTACGTTCTGCTCCATACCCCATTCGCTAACGAAACCATGACCACCATAAACCTGAATACCATGGTTAGCAGCTTCTAAACCTGTTTCAGTCAAGAACGCTTTAGCAATTGGTGTCAGTAGTGATAACATTTGGTCAGCAAACTTCAACGCTTCGCCTTCGCCTTTTGCGACGGTATCTGCAAAATGTGAGAGATAATAAACTAGCGCACGACCACCTTCAGCAAAGGCTTTTTCAGTCAATAGCATGTTACGAACCGCTGGATGTACGATAATAGGATCAGCCGCTTTTTCTGGTGCTTTCGTACCTGATAGTGAACGCATCGCTAAGCGGTCTTTTGCATAAGTCAATGAACCTTGGAATGCATACTCTGCTGCAGTCAAACCTTGCACAGCTGTACCGATGCGTGCCACGTTCATAAAGGTGAACATACACTGTAGGCCACGGTTTTCAGGTCCAATCAAGTAACCCGTTGCGCCATCGAAGTTCATGACACAAGTTGCAGAGGCTTTGATACCCATTTTGTGTTCGATAGAGCCACAAACGACATTGTTGCTTTCGCCAACGCTACCATCTGCGTTGACCGTCATTTTTGGGACAATAAACAATGAGATACCTTTGGTGCCAGCAGGTGCGCCTGGTAGACGAGCCAAAACAATGTGGATAATGTTATCAGTTAGGTCATGCTCACCTGCAGAGATAAAAATCTTTTGACCCGTGATGCTATAGCTACCATCTTCTTTAGGCTCAGCTTTGGTACGGATAATACCCAAGTCAGAACCCGCATGCGCTTCAGTAAGACACATGGTTCCTGACCATTCGCCAGTGACCATTTTTTCTAAATAGGTTTGTTTTTGCTCGTCAGTACCATGATGCTCGATGGTTTGAATAGCACCATGTGATAGGCCAGGGTACATAGAAAATGACCAGTTAGCCGTACCAACCATTTCATTGATGACAGTAGATAATGAGAACGGCATGTTTTGACCGCCAAAATCTTCTTCAGCAGATAAAGCAGGGAAGCCAAGCTCACAATACGCGTCATAAGCTTCTTTAAAGCCTTTTGGCGTGGTGACCTTACCATTATCAAACTTACAGCCTTCAGCATCACCGCTTTGGTTCAATGGTGACAGTTCGTTTTCAGCAAAGCTTGCAGCCATTTCAAATAGGCTGTCCATTAGCTCACGGTCAGCTTCTTGGAACGCAGGCAAAGTTTTGTAGTGGCTTTCACTATCGAGTAGTTCATGCATAACGAATTGGATATCACGTAAGGGCGCTTTGTATTGCATAACTTCCTGTCCTTTTTGGAATGTAACCGATCATAGCCAATAATGAGCATATGGTCGCACTATCCTCTAGTGCGTTATTCTTACCTAGCCAATCTGAAAATCTAAATAAATGATAAACAGTAAAGCAGGTCAACCATGCTATCGATTACATAAAATAGTGTTAAAAAGAGTGGTGATTGTCAGAGTCAATGAGAGATTAAATATGCTCTAACAAATTCACTATAAAAGATAGGCTTTCATAGGTGATTATACAAGTTTGGTGACAGGACTGATAAGTCATGAACCTATCTTGCATCGGTTATGCAATCGACGTTAGGCGCTAGGAAACAGCAGCATTAAACATATGAAAACTCTAACGTTACTAAGACAGATAGTCCTTTATATGATTAGTATTAACGTGAAAAAACGACAGCCAAAAAAATAGCGTTTGCCAGAAAGACAAACGCATTAGTATAAATTACAACACTATTTGGTAGAACCGAGCATGTAAGTTATTTCACAGATATAAACGTGATAAACATTAAACATGCTCGTATGCTAGGAGTCTGAACATATAGTCGATTCAATTTAAAAGTAGTACAAGGCAACCGAGTGCAGATGTATATGTGATACTTCAAGCGAGGTTAACGCTGTAATACTTTTATAGTGGATGACTATAGTAGTTTATGATTAATAACTTATAACGAATAGCTTAGCATTTACTCAGAAGCATTTTGTTTAATCAGCATCTCAGTGGCGACATCAGCAGCCACGGGTTTACTAAACCAATAACCCTGACCATTTTTGCAACCCATATCTAACAACACATCGCGCTGCTGCTCAGTTTCGATACCTTCAGCCACGACCTGCATATCTAAAGCGACTGCTAAGTCTAAAATGGCTTTTACAATCGCGTGCTGGGTACGATCGGTTTCAATATTGGAGATAAAGCTCTTATCGATCTTGATAAAATCAAATGGGTACTCTTGCAAGTAGCTCAATGATGCATAACCAGTACCGAAATCATCGAGCGCTAGACGTACGCCAAGCTCTCTAAGCGAGTTAAGCTGTTTTTTTACATTATCATGACGCTGAATCAAAGACGACTCGGTCACTTCGATATGCAACTGATGGGCAGCAACGCCATTCTCTGTCAGTAGTGTGCTTACCATATCAAAGAAGTCAGGGTGGCTAAATTCCGCGGCATCAGCATTGATACAGACGTGTTGATGAAACCCTTGCTGTTGCCAAACGGAGAGTTGTTTGACAATTTTAATGGCCATTTGCGAAAACAAATCAAAGGAGAGCTTATGCGCGATAATGGCATTGATGAAATGAATGGGCTTGAGTAATCCGCGAGTAGGATGTTGCCAACGTACCAATGCTTCAAAACCTGTGATAGCACCAGTCTCTAATGAGAACTTTGGCTGATAATAAGGAACGAATTGACCTTCAATGGTAGCAGTCCTAAGCTCAGATTCTAACTCTAAACTGCCAGCGGTAGCGCTTTCAATGGCCTCATCGTACCAACGTATATCATCGCCTCCATGCTGCTTGACATAGTCCAATGCTTTTTCTGCTTTGGTCAATAAACCCGTTACTTCGTTATCGTCTTTTGGAAAACAGCTCACACCCACAGAAATATGGTAATAGATATTTGCATCTGTCGCATGGCTCTTGTCAGTAGAGAAGGGACGCTCACACATTTGCATGAGTGTGTCTAGCTGATGACGTACCATATTGGCATCTTTAACTTCAAATAATAGCGCAAAATCATCACCCCCAAAGTGAGAAAAGGAGCGTAAATTATGCAGTTTGAGATTTTCGACTCCTTCTGCAAAGTTTTTTATTAAATCATTGGCACCATCAGGCCCTAATAGGCTGGCAAGATTGCGATAACGGTCAATGTTTAAGCGTACAAGGACAACCTCTTGGTAACTATCCAATAGCATGTCACTTGTCTGACTCAAAAATACCTTGCGGTTAGGGAGACCTGTGAGCTGATCATAGTTGAGTAAATGGGCGACCTGTTTTTGATCTTTAATAACTGCAGACATATCACGCAGCATACCAATATGATAAGCCATTTGATCTATATAAATTCTGCGATAAGTAATATGACAGTCAATATTCTGTCCATAACGGTTGGCCATCGAAAAATCAAGTTCATAAAAACCATGTTCGTTTAAGTTTTTCTTGATATCTTTTAGAATTACTTGCTCTGCTTCTGATAAAAATTCAGCAGCATATATACCAAGTGGACGACCGATTAAAAACTCTTCTTTGTAGCCAATCAAAAGCTCATAGCTAGGATTGACAGATAAATAACGTAGATTTTCGTCTAGTATAAATATGGCATCTTCAATTCTCTCACACAGTTCGGTCATTAACCGTTGCTTAATCGATGCTGGGATAGTGTCAAAATCGCTCATAATAATGGCTCACAAAATAATGGCTTATAAAAATAAATATGGTGATTCAACTTCTCAACATTGAGCTAAGATCACTTTTAAGTCTACAAAATATAAAACAAAAGTTCTACTTTTAAATTCATTAATGATAATGACTATTATTATTGGTTATCGTTTCCAGCTATACAAGGCGGATATAGTAGACAAAGCAACGACTGGTGCGGTCTCAGTGCGTAACACTCTTGTACCAATTTGCCACGGTATAAAGCCAACATTATTTGCTTGTTTACACTCATCACTACTTAAACCTCCTTCAGGTCCAATCAGTAGTTTAATATAAGAAGTTTGTTTTTTAAGCACATCAGGTAGAGCACTAGGCATGGCAGGTTGTCCTGCTGCTGGTACACTCATTTGCATACATAGATCTGCAGCGTTTGCTAATACTTGGTAGTAAGGATCATGACTAAGTACAGAAACGATAGAACTGACAGCCATTTTCGGCTTCGTAACGTCTGTAGCCATAGTTTCAGTAGTTGTAGCCTCAGTAGTCTTAGCGTCAGAATTGGTATTGCTTAGCCATTCGTTGATAGATTGTGGCGCAAGAATAAGAGGTGGGCGGTTAAGGCCGCATTGTTCACAAGCTGCGATCGCTATTTGTTGCCAATGCGCCAGTTTCTTTTCAACTTGAGCAGGTTTTAATGTGACTTCGCCATGGTGGCTGCTGAGCAACTGAATAGCAGTTACCCCAAGCTCAGTTGCTTTTTGAATAGCATAGTCCATACGCTCACCGCGGCTCATTACCAAACCAATCTGAGTGATAGTAGGCGGCGTACGATCGTCGTCTATATGTGTAAGCAAAGTAGCACTGGCATTTTTTTTACTGATTGCCTGTAGCTCTACTGTATATTCGCCGCCAAATCCATCGAACAAGATCCCTTGATCACCAATATTGGCTCGTAGTACACGGCACCAGTGATGGACAACACTATCTGGTAATTCGACATTGCTACCTAGCGGTAACTCACCCAATTTAGGTAGTGGTGAGGCATCAGCGTTGTCGTTATTAACGGCATAAAAAAAACGTCGCACGTGGTCTTATTCCTATTATTTGATTGAGTATAGTTATTATTAGACCTATAGAATATCACTTGAGCCAATTAATGACATTTGTTTTATGAGAATTTTTCTTAATAAAGAAAATTATTTTTAGAGCAGCATTATTACACAGTGAAGAAATTTTTAAAAATCAAATAAGATAAAGTGTATGAACAAAACGGTAAAGGGTTATTGGTCAAAATTTTGACAATAAAAAACTGGCGCTCCTAGAAGCGCCAGTCATTGATAATGTATTCAGGAATGATTAAAGGATATTCTAGAATGCTTACAAGTTTAAGCGGTCAATCCCAAAGCTTCTACTAAGCGTTTGTTTGGCTCAACTTTGTTCATGCTATAAAAATGCATGGCAGGTACGCCCTCGGCAATCAAGCGTTCACACAAGCGATAAACCACATCAAAGCCAAACTCACGAATAGCCTTACTATCGTCACCAAAATCCGTCAACTGCTTACGTACATAGCGTGGAATATCAGCACCACAGCTATCAGCAAAACGCAAGAGATTGCTTGAATTGGTAATTGGCATGATACCAGCGACCAAAGGCTGAGCTACCGTGTCAATACCGCGTTTCTCTAACTTATCACGCAAGTACAGATAGCTGTCAGCGTTGTAGAAAAACTGGGTAATCGACGCATTGGCACCAGCTTGGTATTTATTTACCAAGTTATCAATATCAAACTCAAAGCTACGCGCTTGTGGGTGCATTTCAGGGTAGGAGGCCACTTCGATATGGAAGTGATCACCTGAATGCTCACGAATGTACTTTACCAAATCTACCGCAAATGGTAGCTCACCCATGCCCACCTGACCTGATGGCAAGTCGCCGCGTAGCGCTACTAAGCGTCTAATACCTAAAGTCTTATAATACTCGAGCAATTCAGCGATTTCACTTTTGTCATCGCCAATACAAGACATATGCGGCGCGATTTCAGTGGTACCACGCGTACTTAGTGCCTGTACGATATCTAAGGTGCGGCTACGGGTTGAACCGCCCGCACCATAAGTTACCGAAAAATAAGCTGGTGACAACTTATTAAGCTCATCATAAGTGCTGAGAAGCTTTTCGTGACCTTGCTCGGTCTTTGCAGGAAAGAACTCAAAGGAGAAAGCAGGCTTACTCACAGTCAGACTCCTTTTAGTATTTATAAGCGTCAGGCTTGAATGGACCTTCAACTGGCACACCCAAATACTCAGCTTGCTTTTCAGTTAGTTTAGTTAGCGTACCGTTAAAGCCTGCAACCATCGCAGCGGCCACTTCTTCGTCTAATTTCTTAGGCAATACTTTTACGTATAAGTTGTCAGTACGTTGGTCAGCTGGCAAATCAGCAAATTTTTCTTCGAACAGATACATTTGAGCCAATACTTGGTTAGCAAATGAGCCGTCCATCACGCGTGATGGGTGACCAGTAGCATTACCTAGGTTTACTAGGCGACCTTCGGCAAGTAAAATCAAGTAATCGTTTTCATCATCTGAGCGGAAGATTTGATGCACTTGTGGCTTGATCTCAACCCAGCGCCAGTTATCACGCATGAATTGTGTGTCAATTTCGGTATCAAAGTGACCGATGTTACACACAACAGCTCCAGGCTTAAGGGCTGCTAGCATATGTCTGTCACAAACATGGTAGTTACCAGTAGTCGTGACGATCATGTCAGTGTCTTCAAGCAAGCGCTTGTTGATGCTGTCTGCGCCGCCAGTATTGTCACCATCGATGTACGGTGATAATACTTCAAAACCGTCCATACATGCCTGCATCGCACAGATAGGGTCAACTTCTGAAACACGTACGATCATGCCTTCTTGACGTAAGCTTTGTGTTGAGCCTTTACCTACATCGCCGTAGCCGATAACTAAAGCGCGGCGACCAGCAAGGAACATATCGGTAGCACGTTTAATAGCATCATTCAAGCTATGACGGCAACCGTATTTGTTATCATTTTTAGACTTAGTAACCGCATCATTGACGTTGATGGCTGGTACTTTAAGCGTACCTTTACCAAGCATCTCAACCAAGCGATGAACGCCAGTAGTGGTTTCTTCTGAGATACCATGGATGTTATCAAGCAGCTCTGCATAATCGCTGTGAATTAAAGCAGTCAAATCACCGCCGTCATCCAAGATTAAGTTAGCATCCCAAAGTTGGCCTGACGCTTCGCCGCCAACATGTACTTGCTGACGTAGGCACCATTCATACTCTTCTTCTGTTTCGCCTTTCCAAGCATAAACAGAGATACCAGCAGCAGCGATAGCCGCAGCAGCATGGTCTTGAGTTGAGAAGATGTTACATGATGTCCAGCGTACTTCAGCACCTAACGCGACTAGTGTCTCGATAAGTACGGCAGTCTGAATGGTCATGTGGATACAGCCAGCGATTTTGGCGCCTTTAAGCGGCTGATCGGCTTCGTAGCGACGACGCAAGCCCATTAGGGCAGGCATTTCGGCTTCAGCAAGGGTGATTTCACGACGGCCGTAATCAGCAAGGCTGATGTCAGCGACTTTGTAGTCAGTGAAAGAGGGATCGATCGTATGGGCAGATGGTGTAGTAGACACTGCGTCCATAATATGCTCCTATCAGTGGTTAACGAATGATAAAAAGAATAAAAACGCAGGTGCCGTTGTTTGCGCTGTGAGCGACCAAAAATATGATCTCTCGACAGTTAACCGAGCCTAACATAACCTGTGATTGCATAATTATAGAATGTTAATGCAGTAAATCACTGTTATGGCGCAACACCTCTCGGAGGTCGTTATTGTAATAGATGAGTGGTTAATTGTCACCTATTGACTGAGATAAATGATAAGCAATCATGGCATAAGTACCAGTATGTTTTTCATAGGTATAAAAAAAGCCACCTGTAGATGACCTTTTATATTTACATAAGCGCTAGGTTTTTAATTGCTAAATTAGCTTAGTACCAGTTGTAAGTTAGGGAAGTGAAGTAATTGATACCGTCAGTGTTATAGCCAATATCTGTTATATAATCTTCGTTAGTGATATTGTTTAAACGTGCTGTCATGGATAGGTTATCAGTCAGTTCATAGCTACCACTGATATTCAGCAACCCATAATTGTCTACAAATTGAGCCTCGGTATTGGTAATTCTGCTGTAATAGTTACCCACATATTGATATTCAGCACGAATATCCAAACTTGGCAGACGGTACCCAATATATACTAAGCCTTTATGCTCAGGACGGTAGGGAAGATAGTTACCATCATTGCTTCCGCCACTATTGTCTTCTGCCTGCTGGTAGTCATAGCTACCACCAAATAAGTAATTATCAATGGCCCAATCTGATGTCAACGATAAACCTTTAATTTTGGCTTCGTTGACATTTTGAGTAGCCCCTGCATAAGGGTTGGTAGGCGTAGGACTTGCAACATAACTGATTAAATCTTCAACGTCGTTATAGTAGCCAGTTAGGCGTGTAGACTGTAAGGGCGTGCTGTATTCAACAAAGGCTTCATAGTTATCACTGGTTTCAGGTTTTAGATCCGGGTTACCACCGTATCCAGGGTATATATCATTGAAAGTAGGTGCGCGAAATCCTTTTGCATAGCTAGTACCAATACGCCAATCAGGGCTAATATGATAAGCACCGCCTAAGTTATAAGTAGTTTCATCACCATATTGTGAGTTGTCATCATAACGTAGGTTCGCTTGGCCATTGAATTGGTCGACATCAACTATATAGCCAAAAAATGCACTGGTTACATCACGGTCATCGATTTCATATGCACTGCTGTCCAAGCTCTGGTTAAGGTATTCGATCCCGTAAAAACCTTGACCAATCGAGATCTGATGTTGACCGAGTAAACTTATTTGGTCTTGCTTGGTATCAAATACCCCGCCATATTGACTAGAAGAGTCACTCTTATCAATTGAATGGCCATATTGTAGTTTCAATGAAGAACCTGGCATATACCTCCAGTCTACATAGGCTTGAGCACTACCGTTCTCTTGGTCAGCATGAGCGTTATCATAATCACCATCATCAAAATCAGTAGTAGACTTGCTGTATAAAGCACTGGCGCCGGCTAGCCATTGATCGTTAATGCGTTGATTTATAGCAATACTCATGTTGTCGCTTTCAAACCCGTCTTCATCTTTATTATAACCAGATGCATTGGGCAATTTGGCGCTAATACCATCGCTTTCATTATGACTGGCTGACAAGCTCAACGTGGTACCAGTATCATTAGCAAACTGCGCACTCGCACCATATAAGTATTGATCGTTTGAGCCAACGCCAGCAGTAACCGACATGCTGCTTTGATCTACATTGCCGCCTTTGGTGAATACTTGAATGACGCCGCCCATCGCGTCTGCACCATATATACTAGAGCCTGATGCACCATATAAAATTTCGATACGGTCAATTTGATCGGCAGGCAATAAGTTAAGTGCTGCTCCACCATTACTAACAGAACTATAGCGAACACCATCAATCAAGACTAAGATTTGCTTGCTATCGTAACCGCGCATATAAAAATTCGAAGCTGTACCCATGCCCCCATTAGTATAATGACTGATACCAGGTTGCTGCTTAAGAACTTCAAAAGCACTTTGGCCTTGATAGTGCTTTAGCTCTTCACTATTAACTACACGAGTTTGGGCAATCGTATTGCTAACTTTAGTAGGTGTACGAGTCGCTGTTACGACGATCTCATCAAGTTCAACTTGTGGTAGGTTACTATCGTTGATGGAAATATTTTCAGAAGTGGCTGCCATTGCGGTATTTACTGCAAGTAAGCCAAGCGCGCTCAAAATACTTAAACGAAGATAGGTACGTGAAGATGCACGTGATACAGACATAGTCGATTCCAAAGTAATCAAGTTAAAAATGCAGAAATGAGAGGTAACTATTATGACGTAAAAGGGGTCAAAAGTTACAAAAAACAGTATATAAGCAAAACTGCGCTCATTATCTACAAATCGTTCTGCTTTATAAACTACTTTAACCTAATGTTTATTCAGGTTAGGCTGAATACTACTCATGTTAGCTTGCTAATAGTCTATTAAAAATTACTTTACTTAGATATTCTATGAGAATTTATACCACTGTATAAGAGAAGCCTATCCTTAAAAATACCTACTATATTAGAAGCGCACATAGAGTAAGAAACCAAATACCAATACAGTTAGCTACAAAATTGCGTAATCAAAAGCACTGCTGTTATAAATAATTGTTACTATAGTATGGACGCCACCTGTCATTTATCATGCCATTTTTAAACTAAGAGGTTTGTTTTGTCTATCAAGCATAATCTGACTCCCAGTCCTTCGCCTAATTTATTCTCTGCTATTACTAAGATGCCTTTTATAGTCGCAATGCTATTACTGACTATGCTGTTAAGTATCGCCTTGCCAAATAATGCCTATGCTGTCGAGGCTGGTGCGCTTGGAGTGGGTAATGACAGTAGTGGAGAGACAGTAAGTACGCCATTGCCTGATTCATTTGGCCGAGATACACCGCGTCATACGGTACAAGGGTTTATCAGTGCGCTGGGTGAAAATGATTATTTGCTGGCAAGTAATTATCTCAACTTATCTAAGTCTGACAACCCAACGACCGTTGTGCGACAGTTCAAACAGGCACTAGATGCAGGAGGGCGTTTTCAGCCAGATCTACAGATTAGTAACACACCTGAGGGTAATCTAACTGACCAGCTGCCACCTAGCCAAGAAAATGTCGGTGTGATTAATATCGGCGAGCGAAGTGTTCCGTTACTACTCGAAAGAGTGGTCTCAAAACAAAACGAACAATATTGGCAATTCTCTAGCGATACGCTGACCTCAGTACCAGAAGTGATAGAAAATACTGAGCCGACCTTAGTCTCTCGCTATACAGTTGATTCTTTAGATGGCAAAAAGCTTTTCGGCTATCAGTTAGCTGACTTGGTCGCTGCGCTCACCATGATTGTGACCAGCTTTGTACTCACTTATGTCGCGGTATGGTTGCTGTACCATTTATTAAGGATTGTATATCCGCGTGTGCGTGGGACGCCGTTGCCATTACCAGACAAAGTTATTTTGCCATTATCTGTCGTGATCATGGCACTGATACTATCCGAGGTTATGGTTTATGCAGGGGTTTCGGTGACCCTGCGTGAGCCGGTCAATCGCTTTACGGATATAGCCTCTTGGTTGGCGCTGACTTGGCTACTATTGCGAGTGATCGATGCGATATTCACCCGAGCGGTAAATCTAAGCTACAAGAAAAACTATACTGAGCGAGTCTCAATTTTGGGGTTGCTGCGGAAAGTCGTCAAAGCGCTATTACTGATATTTGCAGTGATTGTCATTTTTGGCAATTTGGGTTTTGATTTGACCACTGGTATTGCGGCACTGGGTGTGGGTGGTTTGGCATTAGCCCTTGGTGCGCAAAAGACCATCGAAAACCTAGTTGGTAGTGTCGTCGTCGTCGCAGATTCACCTGTGCGTATCGGTGACTATTGTAAGTTTGGTACTTACGAAGGCACAGTTATCGACATTGGTATTCGCTCATCGCGTGTACGGACCTTGTCGCGGACGATTGTTACGGTACCAAATGGTGATTTTTCATCGATGCAGATCGAAAACTTTACCTCTCGGGATATGTTTCGTTTCTTCCATTACTTATATATTAAGCGTACCGCTGATCTTGACGTAATATTTAAAATGGTTAATGACTTGGATGAATTTATAAAAGAGCATGATTTGACCAATCAAGAATGGAATCAGGTCAATATTTTGGAGCTGCGCCAAGATTGCTATGTTATTCAGTTGCAAGCTTATGTGAATGCTATTGGTATCATTGAGTTCTATGACAAACAAAACGCTTTGTTTGTCGATATATTAAAGAAAGTTGCGACATATAAAGTAGAACATGCATTGCCGACTCAGCAGTTGATTGTTAATCAAACGGAGCTTGAACATCATGTGGGAAGTAGCACTGATGAATCAGCAGCAGGAAATGAATCAGATAACAGTAGTAACTCTGCTAATAATGAAGTGTCTGATAACAAGGAAGTAAACACAAGCGTATACAGGAAAGATTGCAACGACGATGGCGTTAATATTCGTAAAGATAGCGACAAGGCTAAAAATGATGTCGCAAGTCACCACAAATTCTCTATGGCGACCGTCAGCAGAAGTGGTGCGCTTAAGGCACTAAAGCATAAAAGTCATATGCTAAGAAAAAGTAAGTTTAAGCACACTAAAAATAAATCTGGTTTTTCTATATGGAACCAGCCTTAAAAGAGACTCTTTGCTCACGAGTGGTAGTGAATAACACTAGCTATGTCTTTGCTCAATTATTCATAAAGGTACTGCAGTTTTATCACGTAATGAGCCGTAGTACGACCAAAGCAATAGACTGGCAGCACTGCGACAAGGTGACCAGTGCTGAGTTAAGTCTTTTAGCTGCTTGGGTGTTGGGCGCTCTGCTAAGCCTAACAACTCCATGGCTGCAACTTTAATGGCTAAATCATCGACAGCGAGTATGTCTGCACGTTTTAGTGAAAATAGTAAATACATCTCAGCTGTCCAGCGCCCAATGCCTGTCACAGCTGTCAAGGTTGTTATGACTTCTTCATTTGGAAAGGTTTCTAACGCTGCAAAGTCTATATCATGATCCACTAAAGAGCGTACATAACGAGTTTTCTGCTTGGACAATCCCTGTGTCTTCAAAGTATCGTCTGTCGCTTCACGTATAGCTTGCGGGGTGATCAATTCTGCATCAACCAACCGTTTCCAAATACTGGCAGCGGCGGCAACTGATAACTGCTGACCAACCATCGCTCTCATCAACTGCTCAAACCCACCTGCATTATGCCTAAGATTAGGTGTGCCAACCTGCTTATGCACAGGAGCAAACCTTGGTTCAATGGTAATCAGTGTAGCAATCTGCCTTTCTAGTTCGTTGGTGTTTTCAATAGTATGTATGCTCATAGTGATTTCGCTTTGCTAATAAGAAGGTGTTCAAGTCAACATATTAATTCAGAATGAGAAGCTAACATTAAATGGAATGTACATGAAAGAGAGCGTTCATTAAAGGAAAAATTGTTGCAGTCTACCTCTAGACCATAAGTGATTGATAAAAAAAGGACTGCAAATAAGCAGTCCTTTTTATGTAGTACTGTATCACTAACAATAGACCTATTCACCATCTGCTTTAGGTTTTTTAAGTAGTACTAGTACAGCACCGTTACCACCATCTTTTGGTGGAGCAGAGCAAAAAGCTAATACTTCTGGCAATTGACGTAACCAGCCGTTAATACAAGTTTTTAGAATCGCTTCGCTACCTTTACCATGGACGATTTTTACCATAGTTTCGTTTTTCTGCTTGGCTTGGCTCAATAGTTGAGTCATTGCTTCACGTGCTTCTTCTATCGTACAGCCATGGATATCTACCGCATCATACCAACGCAGCTTGCCTTTTTTGAGCTGATCAAAGATTTTATTTTGCAGTGTTGGTTGCTTATAAGACAAATAAGCTTCAGCAGCGACAGGGTTTAGTAGTGCTTGCATATCTGACAAGCCTGCACCTAAATCACTGGCTTCACTACCTTGAGCCGCAGCACGTTTTGATAGTGTCGCTGCATCAGGTTTACCTGCTCTAGCTGCGCTGGCAGGTGAGCGGACATTTTTATCTTCTAACTGATTGACACCGTGCATGGCTTGCATAAATAGAACTTTATCGTCATCGATATGTTCACTATCTAGCTGTTTGACTGTCTTTTTTACTTGCTTTTGAGTCGGTAGCGACACCGGTTCAGTTGGCTTTTGATTCTCACCTTCAGGTGAATTGGTATCACGGCCTTTGCTCAGCTGGCCTTTGAGTTCTTTGAGCTGGTCTTGCATTTCTTTTGAAAACAGAGAGTTTGACATAAAAGTTAACGTATCGTTGATTGATGAATGGTTGATTGAACTATGTATATAGCATAGACATTGTTGAAGCTATTAGCATATATTTAAGCATAAATTATTGAGTTACTTTACCCGTCTGCTACGACGCCCGCAAGTAAGGATTGTAACGCTTGCCCTGGATGATCAGTTTTCATAAATTGCTCACCGATCAAAAAGTGCTGAATATCATTATTTAGCATCAAACGAATATCATCACTGCTATGAATACCACTCTCGGTCACGATAAGTGGTTTTTGTTCAGCACTATCAGTAGCAAGTGCGTCGTTTAAAATATTCTTAAGATCAAGCGTGGTTTGCAGGTCAACATCGAAGGTATTTAAATCACGATTATTGATACCGTAAATATTGTGTACTGAACGTGGCAACTGTAGCGCACGCTCAAGCTCAGATTTGGTATGCACTTCTATCAATACGTCCATACCAAGCTCAATACTGAGTGCATGTAGCTCTCGTACTTGGGCATCATCTAGGCAAGCCATAATGAGTAGGATGCAGTCAGCGCCCATTAGGTAAGATTGATAGATTTGATAGACATCAATCATAAAGTCTTTACGTAATATCGGTAAGCTTGAGGTATTAGCCGCTTGAATAAGGTAGCTGTCATCGCCTTGAAAGTAATCACGGTCGGTCAATACAGACAGACAACTAGCGCCTGCTTGCTCATACTGCTGCGCAAATAGAGCAGGGGTAAAGTTATGATTGATAATGCCTTTAGACGGTGAGGCTTTTTTAATCTCAGCAATGATACCGATACCATTTTCTTTAGTGCCAGCAGCACGTAGCGCCGCAGCAAAACCTCGACGCGGTTTATCATCAGCTGCGACCTGTGCTTGCAAGTCCTCTAGAGACAATGCTTCGCGAGCGGCTTTTACTTCTTCTACTTTGGTGGCGACAATGCGCTGTAGCACTGATGGTATGTCTGAATGGGTTGTGGTCATACTGGTATCCGAATATTGTTAAATGTAAATATAGTCAGAGAACTATTAATAACTACTAAATGGCTACGGCGTTTCCCTTCCTAGATGTACGACTTGTACAATCTGCGGTCGGCTGCCTGTTATCCTTTTTAAATTTCTTTGACTATAGACAGTATATAAATGCGTATAGATTAACCTTGAGCGACTAGCTGTTGGGTATAGTTGGCTAAAGACTCAAGTTTGAGTAAAGCATCGCCATTTTGAATAATTTTTTGTGCTCGGCTAACACCGTTAGGGTAGTTACTGGAAAGTCCTGCGGTGTATATCGCGGCACCTGCATTTAGCGCAATCATATCACGTGCTTTAAGTACGGCACGGTCATGAGTGTCGGCCCCAGATAACGCAGCACGAATCAGCTCAAGGCTTTGTGCTGGAGAGTCGACATCGAGGCCAATAAGGGTTTGAGACTCGATACCCGCATCTTCTGGCATCATGTCATAAACCGATATCTCGCCATCTTTTAGCTCAGCGACTGTGGTCGAAGTGGCAAGACTGATTTCATCAAGACCATCTTTTGCGCCTACTACCATGACATGACGTGCGCCTAAGTTTTTCATTACCTTAGCAATCGGCTCACATAACTGCGCGGTAAACACACCGATGACTAAGTTTGGCGTGCCAGCAGGGTTGGTCAATGGGCCCAAAATATTAAAGATGGTACGCGCTTTTAACTCACGGCGTACAGGGTTGGCGTAACGCATGGCGCTGTGATGATTGGGTGCGAATAAAAATCCAATACCTTGGTTTTCGATACAGTCTTTCGCCTGCTCTGGCGTGAGCGCAAGACTGATACCTGCTTGCTCAAGTAAGTCTGAGCTACCAGACTTGGTCGAAACGCCGCGATTGCCGTGCTTAGCAACTTGTGCACCAGCTGCCGCAACAACCAACGCCGATGCAGTCGAGACATTGAACAAGTTAGCACCATCACCGCCAGTACCAACGATATCTACCAAGTAATCGCAGTTCTTTGGTTCAATATTGGCGGCTAGTGCACGCATGGCACTGGCAGACGCAGTAATCTCGTCGATGGATTCGCCTTTCATGCGTAGTCCTGTCAAGATAGCGCCCATCATAGCGTCGCTGCATCTACCTTGCATGATAATCAGCATCACTTGATACATCTCATCAAAGGTTAAGTCAATGTGTTGAAATATTCTACCCAAAGCTGTGGTTAGCAATTGATGCGTTTGCTCATCAGACAATTTTGCAATACTCTCTGGCGTGTGCGTTTCTTCTATTTTTGTCGTACTCATTATGGTCTCACTTACTATTATTTTTTATGTGAATCTGTGTGAAATGTGGCATGGGCTTATAAAAGTAGTATTTTTATTAACATGCTTTTAGTAAAATCTAGCCAACTTGCGGTAGCTCATCGGATGTCAGAGTAGCTAAGCCATGAGTCTGTAAAAAGTTATTGAGCAATTGGTAACCTGCTTCGCTCAATATCGACTCAGGATGGAACTGGACGCCTTCTACAGCAAACGCCTTATGACGAATACCCATGATTTCCTCAATACTACCATCGGCATTTTGTGTCCATGCGGTGAGCTCAAGGCAGTCTGGTAGGCTGGTCTTGTCAATGACGAGCGAATGATAACGCGTAACCTGTGACGGGTTAGGTAATCCAGAAAACACACCTTGCTCGTTGTGATAGATAGCGGATAAGCGGCCATGCATGACTTCGCCAGCTTTGACCACTTGACCGCCAAAGGCTTGACCGATCGCTTGATGACCCAAGCAGATACCCAGTATGGGAATAATCCCTTTAAATGTCTTAATGGCTTGCAGCGAAATACCCGCACGGTCAGGATCGCACGGACCTGGGCCAATCACAATCACATCAGGTGCAAGGGTTTTAATCTGCTCAATGCTGACCTGATCATTACGCCAGACAGTGATGTCCTGCTTTAGCTCACCGAAGTACTGTACGATATTGTACGTAAAGCTATCGTAATTATCGATCATCAAAATCATTAAGGCTTCAACTTATCAGTTTTATTATATTTTTAACATGAAATTTGTTCTCACTGTTATCGAGTCACTTGATTGCCGAACACAAGCAGCTCTGACTATAACAGAGGAGGTTATTGCGCGCGGTTATCTTACCACTATTTTGTTTTCTATCAAATGTAGGGTACGGGCTATCTAAGTAAGCACCAAGTAAAAACATATTTTTTATTATTTTTTTGACGCATAAAATAATGTAGTCAGAGACAATGTTATAAATTCAGCTATTAACATTGCACTATAAAATAGCATTTCAATAATAAATATATTTGTATTTGCACCAATTAAGTGCCTTTGGTTCTCAACTGGTGCTCTAATTAAGTGCTATTCTAAAAATTAATTTGATGGGAATTAATGAATATATAACGATATTAATCGTATAAATCACTGTAAATATTGATAATTAAATCTATCTATAACTATATCTGTTATCAGAGTGGCAATACATTGGCATAGCCTTTGCATTATTGCTGTTATGATTATTTTTAAAGCCAAGAAATTGGTCTAAAAATAATTATTAACAAGAGCCCGAAGAGTTCAGCATTATGAGTTGTATATTGCTAGAATGTCGTTAGGATTGAATTGGCATATGTTAGACCATGTGCACAAATATTGGTCTGATTAAGTAAACGCTTTAGATGAGCATCTTGACTAATACGCAAAATAGTGCTGATAATAAGCATAATATCGAATGCGCTGTTTTAGTATTGAGAGCACATCTGACATTCTTGGACAAGAACATCATATTAATAATTTTAAATCGCAATTACGTGATCAACACAACGGAGACTATTCATGTCGAATAAACTATTAGATCTTATCCAATCCTCTAATGCTAAATGGGTTGATTTTCGCTTTACTGATACACGCGGCAAAGAGCAGCACATCAGCTTCCCAGCGCATACCGTTGATGAAGATGTCATGGAAGATGGCAAAATGTTTGATGGCTCATCAATCGCTGGTTGGAAAGGTATCGAAGCGTCAGATATGATCTTGCGTCCTGATCCAGAAACTGCTTTTGTTGACCCGTTCTTTGACGCGGTGACTGTGGTAGTGACTTGCGATATCATCGAGCCATCAACGCTACAAGGTTATGACCGTGACCCACGCTCTATCGCACGCCGCGCTGAAGAGTATTTAAAGTCTACTGGTATCGGTGACACGGCTTACTTCGGTCCAGAGCCTGAGTTCTTTGTATTTGACGATGTTAAATGGTCAGTTGATATGTCTGGCGTTAGTCATAAAATCACGGCTGAAGAAGCAGCATGGTCGACTAACGAGACTTACGAGTGGGGCAACATGGCGCATCGCCCACGTGTGAAAGGCGGCTATTTCCCAGTACCACCAATCGATAGCTCACATGATATGCGTGCTGTTATGTGTGAACGCATCGAAGAAATCGTTGGTGAAGGTTCAGTTGAAGTTCATCACCATGAAGTAGCGTCTTGCCAGTCTGAAATCGGTGTTGCGTTCAACACGATGGTACGTAAAGCGGATGAAGTTCAGCAATTGAAATATGTTGTTCACAACGTTGCGCATCAGTTTGGCAAAACAGCGACCTTTATGCCTAAGCCAATCGTTGGTGATAACGGTTCAGGTATGCACGTACATATGTCAATCTCAAAAGACGGCGTAAATACATTCTCTGGTGATGAGTATGCTGGTCTGTCTGAAACAGCATTGTACTTCATTGGCGGTATTATCAAGCATGCTCGTGCGTTGAATGCGATTACCAACCCATCAACCAACAGCTATAAGCGCCTAGTACCACATTACGAAGCGCCTATCAAACTTGCTTACTCAGCGTCTAACCGTTCAGCGTCTATCCGTATTCCACACGTGAGTAGTCCTAAAGCGGTACGTGTAGAAGCCCGTTTCCCTGATCCAACAGCTAACCCATACCTAGCGTTTGCTGCACTATTGATGGCTGGCCTTGACGGTATCCAAAACAAAATGCATCCAGGTGAAGCTGCTGACAAGAACTTGTATGACTTGCCACCAGAAGAAGAAGCACAAATCCCAACGGTTGCAGAGAGCCTAGACGTTGCATTGCAAGCATTGCGTGACGATCATGACTTCTTATTAAAAGGTGATGTATTCACTGAAGACATGCTAGAAGCGTTTATCGCTTTGAAAGAAGAAGAAGTACAACGTCTGAACGTAACTGTACATCCTGTTGAATTTGACATGTACTACAGCTGCTAATTAGTCGCTGAAGCATTCAGTTATTTTGAGTCACAAAACCAGCTAAGGTTAACTTGGCTGGTTTTTTTATGCGTATTAATAAAGTGTATCAGTCCAATTGCTGAATTTTCTTTGAAATCGCTACTGATTTCATGTCAAAACTCACGCATAATAGTTTTATAAAAGTATATTAATAGTAGACACTATCTAGGTTGATGGATTATGACTTTATTAGCAAAACCGAGTTTCTTGAAGAGTAGGATTAGAGTTGGGTTATGGACTACGGTTGCTCTAGCTAGTCTTTGTACATCTCTCACGAATGCTGCACCCATTTATAAGGTGGTCGACGAGCAAACAGGTCAAGTTACCTTTACCGACCGTCCACAGGATTATGAGAAGCAGGCTGGCAAACAAGTCAGTCAGATGGCTATTACGACAGGTAATGAGACGAGCAGGTCAACTAGTCTGAATACGACAACCAATCCTAATACAAGTCGCCAATCATCAAATGCGTCGCAGACAGTGACTGCTACTGAGTCGCCTGCGATAAATACTAAGGTTACCACGCCAGTAAACTATCAGTTAGCCATTACTGAACCTAGCGAAGAGAGAGCCTATCGTCGTCCCGTACAGAATATCGATGTCAATGTGCAGATTAAGCCTGCGTTACAGGTAGGGGATAGTGCCCGTATTTATTTTGATGACAAAGAGGTTGCACAAGGTTTGAGCGCGTCTATTGCTACTGTTGATGTTTTGCCAGGTACTCATACAATTAAGGCCATTATACAAAGCGAAACTGGCCAAACACTTGAGCAAATCACACGTACTGTATATGTGATTCAAAATACAACCACATTGCAAGACAACAAAAGAAAGGCAGCGCAGCTATTGGCTTATCAAAAGCTAGCTTGGTATCAAAAATTGATGTTAAAGCTGCGTCAACAGGAAGTTGCTCAGTCACAATAATGGTCTCAATAATGATTGAATATAATGGATAGATATCGCTAGCAAAATAAAAAGGCAAGCACCGTTAACGATGCTTGCCTTTTTTAATGTAAATCACTTATTTTAACTATAAGCTGTCTTATTTAGTTAACTCGATGGTACCGTTAGCAGTCACAGAAATAGTGCTATTACCAGACTCAAAGCTTTGGCTTGGTACTGACTCGTCTGCCATTCCTGATTTCATGCTCATAGCGCTATACATCGGACGTGGATAGTTGCTACCTGTGTTTAGGTTAACATTGACGACGCGGTAGCCACGAGCATCCCAAGCGCGGGTAAGGCTCTTAGCTTGCTGCTGAAAAGCGCGAGAAGCTTCGGTCATTAATTTTTGTTCTAGCGCATCTTTTTTGGTATCTGATACGCCAAAATTAAGATTGTCCATCACCAAGGTTTCTTGCAAATCAGCAATTAGTTGGCTAGTCGCTGAAAAGTCTGTACTTTTTAAATCTATGTTTGCTTGACCTGTCCAGCCGATGATTTTATCGTTTTTGTCATAGCGTGGATAGGTGCGCTGTTGCCCTGTGCTCACGGTCACGCTAGGGTAGCGCTTGGCAATTTTCATGGCATTGTTGATTGAGGTGTTAAGCATTGTAGCTAAAGTCTTAGAGTCAGTTGCTTGTGCTTTCTTGTACAAGCTGGCTCGTACTTCATCGTTCTGAATCTCTTCTTTTATTTCTGTCTGAAATGTCAGTTGATCATAGCCTGTTGGCTCTGCATGGGCGCTACCCATCATCGCTGTCATGAGACAAACCGTACCAGAAGCTAGTGCTGCTTTATTCAATAAAGTATTTTTCATTATTATCTCCTAAGTTGATTCTAATAATATATAAATGACAATTATCAACGCTCATTTATACATGAAAAGTCGTCCCTATTGTTCTCTAGAAATCGACATGGGTGCAACTTCATTCACTAAAATAGCAAAATTCATATAAGTTGCTGTGAGAATTTTGTGACCTAAGTTACTGATATAATTTGTGCTCATACATTGCTGACATAAGATAATGAACTGATTAACAGTGCTATTTAGGGTCTAAAGCAAACAGTTTTAAGATAGGGGTTGTAAAATTAAAAATTTCTTGTATAATTTGCGACTGGTGGCTCCATTGGTAGCCTCGCAACATTGTTCTATGAATCCCGCCAGGACCGGAAGGTAGCAACGGTAATAGTTATAGTGTGTGCCGAGGATGTGCTGATGGAGTCGCTTTTTTTTGCCTAAAATTTGATAATTATATTTATAAAGTACAAAAAATCTATTTGTGATGTATTAAGCCCTTCATTGTAAAGGGCTTTTTTTTGGTCAAAATTTTGTCTGATGGTTATCTATTTGCTTATGGAGTTTCCAATTTAATTTCCTGTTCGATTTCCTTTGTAGTTCCGAGGTTTTATTGATTAATATGAGTTAAAATACAATGTATTAACTTTTTATTAACATTCTAGACACCTTGGAGTTTGATTATGAAGATGTTTGTTTGGCTATTCATTGCATTTGTGGTGTTGGTAGTTGTGTTTGGGGTATCCGTTTTTAATAGATTGGTACGCGCACGTAACCAAGCAAAGAACGGCTTTGCTCAGATAGATGTGCAATTAAAGCGTCGTCATGATCTGATTCCAAACTTGGTCGAAACCGCCAAGCGTTATTTGAGTCATGAAGAAGAAACACTCACTCGCGTCATTAGCGCGCGCAATCATGCTCAAGATCTACAAGACTCTAATAAGCATCAGCCAGACTCGCTAGAGCACATGGCACTATTTGCAAAAGCAGAAGGTATGTTGTCTAAGGCGTTGAGTCAATTCTCCGCTGTCGTCGAAGCCTACCCAGAGCTAAAAGCCGATAGTATGATCAAGGAACTCATGGACGAACTAACCAATACGGAAAATCGCATCGGATTTGCGCGTCAGCATTATAATGACAGCGTGATGTTTTATAATAATGATCGCGAAGTATTCCCGAATAACCTCGTTAGTACGACTTTTGGCTTTCGTCCACTCAGTCCGTTGGTATTTGAAGACAGAGAAGCGATTGCTCAGGCACCGATTGTCAATATGGGCTAAGGTTGAGATAATTTTGGCGAACTCTAGGCAGCCTAATCAGATGGATTTTTTTGGTGAACAGCGGATACGTACGCGGCGCAGTCTATTACTTTATGGACTGTTTTTCCTGATTGTACTTGCTCATATGGCTGTAGGACTGGCTCTCATGTCTATACTGCTGACAGTATTTACAGGCGGCATATATCATTGGGTATTGGTTCTGGTCATTGTCTTGACGTTAGGCAGTTTCGTTGGTGGTAGTTTTTTAGAATATCGACGCCTGCGAACAGGTGGTCGCGCTATTGCTCAGCGAGTAGGAGCGGTTAGGCTGTTCATTGATAAAAGTCAAGAAGCATGGGAGCACAGTCAAGGAGTCGCTCATCAACACGAAGCTGAAGAAAAGGTTCGCTATAGTTCACGTCATATAGCAGTACGTGATGAGCGCGATTTTCCGCCCGTTTATCGTCGCTACTATGAAATCGCTCAACAACTGGCCATTGCGGCAGGTTTGCAAACCCCTATTTTGTATGTGTTACCTGACGAGCAGGGTATCAATGGTTTTGTCGCTGGTCGCCATAGCCAAGATATGGTACTTGTCGTTACACAAGGTGCGCTAGATAAACTGTCTGATGAGGCGCTATACGGACTCATCGGTCATGAATATGGTCATATATTGCACGGCGATGCTACGTTCAATTTACAGCTGATGGTGGTATTGGCAGGCTTGCAGATACTATACGACTGGAGTGACCCAATATCCAATCACATCTCTAATAGCCTCTCTAATTATAGTCACTTTGATAGCGATAGTATTTCCCAAAAGTCTCTATCACAGAGACAGGTTGATATGCTAGCGCGTAACACAGAAGCGCAAACGGCCAATTTCACCACGCATAGTGAATGGGTCGCCTACTGGCAGCAGCAATCACAACAACAGCAGTCCTCAGCCAAGCGTCAGTCTAAATGGGTACAAACGCCACCTATAATAGATCGTCAAGCCCCGCGTAGTGTCTGGACATTGCTACTGCATGGTTTAAGCTTCTCTAGCATGGCAAGCGCGCAGTTGATTAAGCACAGTTTTAATCGTGAGCGTGAGCTACTTGCTGATGCCACTAGTGTTCAATTGACACGTACGCCTGCGATTATCGAAACCTTAAAAGCCATTCATCAAGACTCGATCGGCTCGCGTTTGTCTGGCATCGCCGATATCAATGGACTCAGTCATTTTTTCTTTGCTAGTAGTGGGGCAGACTTAGGAGATGTGTCATGGTTTGCCACCCATCCAAGCTTGACTGAGCGTATGAGCGCTATTAATGCGGATGCTTATCATCAGTTTGCGGTACAAATCGCCAAAGAAAAGCGAATAAATCAGCAAAAGGTTAAAGAAATATATAGGCAACGCCGCTTAGGTGATTGGGGAGCAATAAAAGAAAATAGCCTAAGTGAAGATTTCCCAGAAAAAAACTTGCAGCAGTCGGCGTTACTTGGATCTCAAACAGCTGCAACGATTAATACAGGTGACACTAAACAGCCAAATGATAGAAAAGTTCTTGCTGAATCTATAAGCGACAGTCGTAATAAAGATAGTGGCGAATCAGAAGGTGATGATGGTTTAGAGTTTACCGTAGAAGCTGATGTGGTAATTGAGGGGCGGCTTCAAGTACAGTCCGAAGATGTTAGTACTCATCAGCTATTAAAACCGTGGCAGTCCAAACCTGACGCTGACCTACCAGAAAACACACTAATTGGATTTAATGATATTAAAAAGGTATCGCTACCTCAGTACATACTAAACCATAGTCATCATCCTCTAGGTGCGCTAGCATTAATCGAAGCTGTCTTGCTTTGTCATCAGCATCAACCAATATCAACGACTGCCACTTATAGTTTGAATGATATTTGGAATGATGACTTCTCTAGTGCAACTGACTCGACTTCCCATGAGAAAATATTACCGCATAGGATAGATACTAAGCTGATGACAGTAGTAGCCAGTTTGGACAGGCGTTTAGACAGCGCTTTGATTGAACTCGCCTTAAACCAATTGCGTCAACAGGATTTATCTGAACTATGTATCGAAAATCTAAAGCTCAAAAGTAAAGACGATCATAGTCACGACAGTCATCAGTACTATAAAAAACAAGAGAAATGCCGTACGATGTTGTTGCGTTATCAGCAGGGCATATTTAAGTTATTTAACCAACAGCTGACATCTGACTTAACCAAAAGCTTAGCTTCTGATTCGTCAGATCAAAATATATCTAGTGATAACTCCAATGCTATGGCTCTGAATAATTCGTTAGCTTTAGCACATCAAAAATCGCCAATATTATCATTATGGCAAGCGTTACATTTGCAGCAGTTGCTACCGATATTGTCTAAAGTTTTACAAGATACAGACGCGCAGTCTCTATGGCCGCAAATACTGAAGACTGGTATGGAAGACGTAAGGGCGCAACTAGATCCTTCAAGTCAGGTGTTTACAGGACTTAATAAATCAGACGTGTCAATTGCTGTCTTATTGGCTTATCGACTATCAAAAGATGCCAAAGGCCAGATGATCTCAATGCATGACCGATCGCTATTGAGTGAAGGTAACGACAGTGTGGCGCATTATATTGTAGATTTGAGACGGCATGCGCGCTTGATTGATATTGATCTCGTGACAGTAAGCGATGTTAATTTGCAGTGGCTATTATTGACCGCACAGCGTTTGAATAGCATTCAGTTATTGGCGATTGTTTCTGCGGTTCCTGTATCTGCCAATCACTATCTCAAGCGCTTGGTAGGTGATCAGAATGCTGATAATTATCGAGAGAAGCAACAGGATGGTAGCCAAATAGATTATAATGAAAGCGAGATGAACCAGCCGACTCATAATGAGTATCGCCAATGGTTAAGTACGTTGCATACGGTGATGTTACACGATACGATAATCAGCCAAGATGAATACGATTGTTTGCTGGCAATGTCAGAGCATTGGCTAGGCATTCGACAGCTGTTTTGATGGGTATTTATTCAGTACTTAATTGATAGTATGACGAATGCTTAATAAAAGCTGCCAAAACCATAAAAACATCTATAAATGATATAAAAAAATGAGTAGGATAGTAGAGTCGAATGAGTGATACCCAAGACCCGCTAATTGTATTACAGCGCCATGTACAGCAACGCCAAATTCTAGCGATGATGGGTATCAATCAGTGGGTGCAGCCTGTGTCAAAAACCATCAATATGGCTGACATTGCGACAGCTTCGGTTGAGCAATCACATATTGATTCCACTGATATTGAGTCTAACAACAATGAAGTAGCGAGCGCTAGAATTGTAGACACAGTTGATCAACCGACTGATGGTTATGATATCAATAATTACAATGCTAACGGCTATGTTGCTGATGAGTATGAGACTGATTTGCAAGCTACCACTGAAGAGATGGCTAGCGAGCAAAGCCCTGTTATTTATAGTTTTGATTCCGTTGATTCAACTACGGTTAGCTCAAGTACTGGGTCTAACTATTATAACATCCCAAGTACTGCATCGAGCCAAACTGCTGTAACCTCTACGAATGCACCTATTGAGCAATCCCAATCTGCGCAGAGTAATTTTCCGCAAAGCGCTTTTCCGCAAAGTAATAATGATGACAGCATAAATGATGATAGCTTAAAAAAAGTAGCACCATTTGACCTGCAAGGTGGCCGCTATGGTGACTGGGTAATATTGGTTGATATCAAAGCGCTAAATAGTGACAGTCAAAAACTATGGCAAAACATCACTCAAGCGCTATCAATCACTTGCGAGACAACATCATTCCCGATTTGTGATGGCATGGATACTGCTGAGCTTGCCAATGCCAGTCTTGCAGGATATATTTTTCGAATTGGCCGAAGCGAAGAGATACAAGTTGCTGCACTGACCGTGCTACCTGATGGCCTCCAACATCCCAACCTGACTACTGTACCGACATTAGAAGAAATGCTCGCAGACAGTGATGCTAAACGTCAGCTGTGGAAGCAGATATCTCATTGATTTGTATGAAAACTAACATCGATACCAATGCCTTTATCAACGAACTGAAATAAAAAACATCCTTTTATTTCATCATACCTAGGACTGTGATTATGCCTACAACCCCAACGTCTACGGCAACTGCCACCCCGTATCGCCTGCCAAATTTTTGTGCTGGCCCTGCTACCATGCCAACAGCCGTATTAGAGCGCGCACAGAGCGAACTGCTTGATTGGCAAGGTCGCGGCCTATCGGTCATGGAAGTCAGCCATCGTAGCAAAGAGTATATGGCCATTACTGACAAAGCGGAAGCTAAGCTACGCACGCTTATGGAAATACCAGATAACTATAAAGTGCTGTTTTTGCAAGGTGGCGCTAGCTTACAGTTTTCTGCGATTCCGTTGAATCTGTTAAATGGCGGACGCGGTGACTATTTGACGACTGGTGCATGGTCAGGTAAAGCGATCAAAGAAGCCAAGCGCTATGAAGCGTTGGGTCTGGGCGAAATTAACCTAGTTGCAACTGGCAAAGAGAATAACTTTACTGACGTACCAGCGCAAAGCGATTGGAACATTAGTGAAGATGCAGCTTATTTTCATTACTGTGCCAATGAAACGATTCATGGTCTACAGATATTTGAGCCACCACAAGTAGATGCACCAATCATTGCTGATATGTCATCTTGTATCTTGTCGCAGCCGATAGATGTGTCTAAATTTGGCATGATCTACGCTGGCGCACAGAAAAATATCGGTCCTGCAGGTCTGGTTATTGTCATTATCCGTGATGACTTGATGGGGCAAGCAAGTGAATGGTGTCCTATGCTGCTGAACTATGAGCATCAAGCTGACAAAGAGTCTATGTCTAACACGCCAGCGACGTACTCTTGGTACTTGGCTGGGCTGGTGTTTGATTGGTTGGAAGAGCAGGGCGGTGTGGCTGCTATCGGTAAAATCAATCAGCAAAAAGCTGACTTACTTTATAAGACAATCGATGAGAGCAGTTTTTATAATAATCCAGTAGATTCTAAGTATCGTTCTATCATGAACGTGCCGTTTACTTTAGCAGACAGCAGCCTTGATAAAGTATTCTTAGAAGAATCAGAAAAAGCTGGTTTGTTAAATCTAAAAGGTCATCGTGACGTAGGCGGTATGCGAGCCAGTATCTACAATGCCGTACCACTTGAGTGGGTACAGCAGTTGGTTGACTTTATGATTGCCTTTGAAAAAAAGCACGCGTAAGCAAGATAATAACTGCTAGCGTATAAAGTCTTGCTTTATAGAATATACATCAAGAAGGGCGTAACTAGTCATGGTTGCGCCTTTTTTATATGTATAAACAGATAGTTTGGTCATGCTAGCGCGTAGTAATAATGGTTTGCCGTGGATATGATTTAATGCTATCACCATTAAGTCATATCCACGGCAAACCATTAGGTTAAAAAACCTAAGTTTGTTATGATAAAATTTTGCTATAACGCTGTTTTGCTGTCAGGCTTTACGTTTTGATATTTATATTGGTTAGCATAGAGGTTTGTTATAACGTCATGATAATAAAAAACGCCCTGTTAAAAGCTGTATTGCTAACCATCACCGTCAGCTGGATACCGAGCAGTATCGCTGCACCTATCACGACGACCGCGCTTGGCCACAATAGTCCTACTGAGTACATCAATGCACCTTACTTACCTTATGCCAATCCAAAAGCGCCATCAGGAGGTACGCTGTCTCTAGATGCTCGCGGTACGTTTAATAGCGCCAATAAATGGATGACCACAGGTGTCGCGATGATTGGCACAGACTATCTGTATGATACTTTGATGACTGGCTCATTAAATGAAGCATTTACCATGTATCCGCAGCTGGCAAGTAAAGTGACATATGACCCAAATGATACGAGCTGGATTATCTATCATCTCAATCCTGATGCTCGTTTTTGGGATGGGTCTACTGTGACCAGTCGCGATGTAAAAGCGACTTTTGAGGCAATATTGAACAAAGGCCCCATGTATATTCGCAGTTATCTTAGCGATATCAAAGACATTCAAATCATTAATGATCAACAAGTAAAGTTTGTCTTTATCTCTGCTGAAAACAAAGAAATTTTACTGACCGTTGGTCAGTTCCCTATTTTTGCCAAGTCTTCCATTGACACCGATTTTGAGAAAATCAGTCTGTCACCATTGATGGGTAGTGGTCCTTATAAATTGGGTCGCGTCGATGCGGGGCGTTCGGTAAGTTATATACGTGATCCCAATTATTGGGGTCGTGATTTGATGGTCAATCGTGGCCGCTACAACTTTGATATGATCAAGTTTGTTTATTATCAAAGTGATGAAATTGCCTTTGAAGGTTTTAAATCTGGTCAATACCGCTTTCGCCCCGAAAATAAAGCATCTAACTGGGTGACTGGGTATAATTTCCCCGCAGTCAAAGCAGGGCTTATCCAAAAAGAGACGATAACCAGCCAAAATCCAGTACCGATGCAAGCATTGGTGATGAATTTGCGTCGCCCAATCTTTCAAGATATCAAAGTTCGCCAAGCACTGACAGCTGCCTATGATTTTGAATGGATGAATAAAACCTTATTTCATGGGCAATATGAGCGTTTGCAAAGCTTTTTCCATGGCTCAGAGCTTGCCGCAACGGGTACGCCATCTGATGCAGAGATGCAGGTATTGACGCCTTTATTGTCTGAGCTCGAACCGATTCAGCGCCAAGCAACATTAGCAGAATGGCAGCTACCTACCAGTGATGGGAACGGCTTTAATCGTCAAGGGTTATTAGAGGCGCGTAAGCTATTGTTAGAGGCTGGGTTTTATTATGAGGATATGAAACTATATCAACCTGATGGGTCGCTTGCTCAGATTGAGATTTTGATGACAGGCGAGACCATGGGTCGTGTATTGTTGCCTTATATACGCAATCTAAAGCGCTTGGGATTTGATGCAACCTTGCGTCAAGTCGATGGGCCGCAATATTATGAGCGTATGCGCCGTTTTGATTATGATATGGTCGTGGACGTGTTTGCTCAAAGTCTATCTCCTGGTGCTGAGCAAGCGGCATTTTGGGGTAGCGCTGCTGCTAACGAGTCGGGTAATCATAACAGTGCTGGTATCAAGAATGCAGCCGTCGATAAGGTCGTTGCTGCCCTTGGTAATGCTAAAAATCGTGACGAGATTGTACTGTATACGCAGGTGCTAGATCGGTTGTTGCGCGCAGGGCATTATGTCGTACCGCTATACGGCAAATCTGGCACCAATGTCGCTTACTGGGATCAGTATCGCCATACTGAAAAACTACCGACCAATGCTGTTGGTATCGATTACTGGTGGGTGGATAAAGAGGCAGAAGGGCGCATCAATAAATATTTAAAACAGTAAACAGTGTTTACTACAGGGTTTGACCCGATAACAACGGATAGCAATAGCATATATGCTGCTGTTATCGAATATATGCTATTGCTATCAAATAACAGTTAGATTAGGGCGTGTCCTCATTTTAAAAATGGTGATAAAAATGAGATAAATTGCCGTCAAACGAGGAAAATAGTGCAGATAATATCGAGATATTGACCAACTATTTGACGATGTTTGGCAAAATTTAGCTGTTTTTAGCCCATTTAGAGGACACTCGTTTGAATTGAGGACACGCCCTAAGCTTTACTCACTTCATTAAATATAAGTATGCTGCATGATTAATGCATCGACTGCTGGTTTATGTGGCACTTTATAATAGCCTTTGCGTCTATGAATGATGCTAAATGCTTGTTGCTCGTATAACGCTATCGCCGCTGTATTGTCTGCACGTACTTCTAACAAAAGACTCTCTACCTGATTAATCTGTAACAGCTCATGCAGTTTATTCAATACCTGCGAAGCGATACCTTGGCGTTGGTACTTTGGATCAGTTCCGATACGTAACACCTCTGCTTGCTCAAAAGTTGTTTGATATAAGCAATAGCCAACTATCTCACGGTAAGAAGTACTATCTTCTTTGGCTTGATCGTAAGCAATCAGCAGACGAATACTGTCTTGTTCAAGCAATTCAGCCAATGTTTTCTGATTCCAAGCATCATCTGGTTGCACCGTCGCTTCTATATTAGCGACAGTTTGAATGACGTATTCGAGTTCTACTGCATTCGTTGGTAATACTTCTATCGCAAACATGACGTTCCTTTTACACGATTATGATTAAGCTGTTTTTATTATTACATTATACTTAGATGATACGTGTAGAGCTTGCCACACGCTTATTCATGTAGCCCTGTACTTATACAATCAATATTTCTCAATAAAAAAAGGCCACCCTAGATAGGATGGCCTTTTTTATGACTAATTTATAAGCTCATTGCTGAGACTTAAGGATTAGTTCAATACGTTAGCAACAACACCAGCGCCTACAGTACGGCCGCCTTCACGAATTGCGAAGCGAAGACCTTTGTCCATAGCGATTGGGTGGATAAGCTCTACGCCCATCT
>Ga0207897_100163_pt1 | contig 29941 bp, 17 predicted proteins | sample LinPmetageLP42_FD_184054 | JGI IMG/M metagenome (GOLD analysis project Ga0207897, IMG submission 184054) | Marine viral communities from the Pacific Ocean - LP-42 (SPAdes) | ecosystem: Environmental > Aquatic > Marine > Oceanic | place: Pacific Ocean | collected 2010-08-27
CAATAAAATGCTTGAGGAAAATATAAATGCACATCAAGTAGCATCTCTCTACTCGTCTAATAGTAAACTTATCAAAAATGTAGCTCCGCAGATTAATACTTTTATTAATAATTTATATGAGTTTTGGAAAAATGTTGGTGATATTGGTTGTTGGCACCTAGAGGATAGTATTGATAATTTGAACGGAATCTACGGTGGTGATCTCTTTCCTTCATATAGTGAAAATATAGCTTCCAAGTGTGGCATTTATACAGATACTCTTGCTTTACCAGACCCTTTCGTGCGATCTAAATATGTACTCGAGAATTCCGATGATGCAACTAGAGTGTACTATTTTATAAAGCATGGTTTGAACGTCCTAAAATATAAAGATTTAGCATGTATAGATTTAGCATATCCTATCGTTGTTATTTTGCCAGATATGCAAATTCTTGAAGAAGACGATGGAAGAAATATTTTTAGGATCTTAGGGAGAAATGACGCTATTATTCATGCTCAAAATATGTTTGAAACTAACTTTTCAAGTGAGGAAGATCTGATTGATTTCTTGAGTGATTTCAAAACCATAGAAGATTTAGAAGATAAAATAATAAACAAAGACAGAATATTATTTGATACTGAGTGGAATGGAACCTTCAGAGATAACTTCAATAGATATAAAAAGACAATACCAGAAAATATTCTTATAGGAACAACTCCAGGCAACATATTGCACTCACAAATAGTTAGCAGGATGGCTATTAGTAATGAGCTACTACTTAAGTCAAAACAGTTATCAGGCGTCCCTATTATTGAGGCGCCAACATCTTGGAAGTATTTTAACTGGAAATTAGAGTACGACTCTCTAAGAGCTGAAAACCACTATTCAGTTGAGGGTTTACATATTTTGAAGGGTTTAGATGATTTGTCTCATACAGATATGCCTTGGATTGGAGATATACCTCCAGAATCGCTGATAGAGTTAAGAAAGCAAGGAGCTTTACACGAGATACGGGATATGTTGGGTGATAGTGTTCAAAATCTTATCGAAACCAATCCAGAAAATTTCAATGCAACTCGTGATCAATTGCATAAGAATATCGATAACTCTTTAAGTGTGCATAGAAAGAAGCTAGAAGAACTTAGACAAAAAAAATGGAAGTTTGCAGGCCACGATATCGGATCATGGATTGTGATGGGGGGAATTGAAGTAGCGGCAGCTTTGACTGGAACTCCATCATGGGGATTAGGTTTGTTTGCCGCCAACCAAGTTCTCGATGCGCCGAAATTGAAAGAAATTCCTAGTATTTATAAAGAAATATCAGCTGAGAGTGCAGCTATCAAGAAGTCACCTGTCGGTTTATTATTTAAAGCAAGTAATAAAAACTTATAAAAGGATCCTAACCATGACGCCAGCCCCACAAATATCCGTTCCGGCTACCTATATGCGCGGTGGCACTTCAAAGGGGACGTTTTTTAAACTGTCTGATTTACCTGAACAATGCCAAGTCGCTGGCGAGTCGCGCGACAAGTTTTTGCTACGTGTCATCGGTAGTCCAGATCCTTACGGTAAGCAAATTGATGGTCTTGGTAATGGTAGCTCTAGCACCTCAAAAACGGTTATTTTATCGGCCTCCTCTAGCTCAGATCACGATGTAAACTATCTGTTTGGACAAGTTAATATTGCCAAGCCTATGATTGATTGGGCGGGTAACTGTGGCAACTTAACCGCAGCGGTTGGTGCTTGCGCCATTAATATGGGTCTGGTCGATGCTGATAAAATTGCTCATAGCATCGATGACAATGCAGATAGCGGTATTTGTGAAGTGCGCATTTGGCAAGAAAATATCGGTAAAACGATTATTGCGCATGTTCCAGTCTATAAAGACGCGAATGATAAAGTACAAGTTCAAGAGACGGGCAACTTTGAATTAGATGGTGTAACCTTCCCAGCGGCTGAAGTCAAAATTGAGTTTATCGATCCTGTAGATGCCACCAGCGACATGTTCCCTACTGGTAACTTGGTCGATGACTTTGATGTGTCAGGCTGCGGTCTAGAGGCTGATAGCGTCAAAGCTACTTTCATTAGCGCAGGTATCCCAACCATCTTTATGAAAGCAGAAGATTTAGGCTTTACGGGTACTGAATTACAAAGCGACATTAATAGCGACAGCGAGCTACTTACCAAACTTGAGAGAATCCGTGCCACAGGTGGTGTGGCGATGGGATTATTTAAAGACGTGAGCGAGGCACAGACCAGCCAACATATTCCTAAAGTCGCTTGGGTAGGTGCAGCGCAGAGCTATACCGCCTCTAGTGGTAAATCGGTCGATATGGACGAGATTGATTTGGTCGTACGTGCTATGAGTATGGGTCAATTGCATCACGCCATGATGGGTACAGCAGCCGTCGCTATTGCCGCCGCGGCAACCACACAAGGCACAATCGTCAATCAAGCAGCAGGCGCTGGCGAGCTGACAGAGGTGCGTTTTGGTCACCCATCAGGTACATTGCTCGTCGGCGGTAAGACCGAACTGGTCGATGGGCGCTGGCAAGCCAAAAAAGTGTCGATGAGCCGCTCAGCAAGGCGTATTATGGTTGGTGAAGTTTTTGTGCCAGCGGATGCATTTTAAGCGTAGCCATGGCTTATTTTAATTTGCGATAGAGTTTTATGCCAACATCTCCCCAATCCCGCCGTGTACAGTTAGACAAGAAACCTCCCGTCGAAAAAAGAGAACGGCGGGCGCTGCTGTGGGATATTCTAAAAAAACTGGCGGTATTTGCTAAACCTTATCGCTTGCTGATCATCGCCACCTTAGCGCTGACTGCCCTAGGCTCCTTTACCGCGCAGGTCAATGCGTTTGTACTACGTTATACCGTTGATACGTTAACCGAAATTGCCACGCTTGCTGAGCCATGGCAGGCGGGTTTACGTATGTTAGGTATTATCAGCGCGGTCTTGCTAACTAAAGAGATCCTGTCGATATTTATCTCTTTTGGTCAGCGTTTTTTTGGTGAAAAGATTCGTATCAACTTGTCGCGTGATCTGTCTCAAAAAATCATTGAGCGCATCCTTACTTACCGGATGGCGTTTTATACCAGTAGTGAAAATGACAGTGGTAAATTGCAAACCCGTATCGATTACGGGGTTAGCAGTCTTACTAGTCTGGTACAAAACTTCTTTATCGACATGCTACCGCTATTTGCCAATGCGATTGTGGCACTTATCATCATGTTTTCGACCAATTTTTGGGTTGGTATGGTCGGTCTTATTATCATACCTATTTACTTTTTTATCAGCCAAAAGCAAGCACGCCGTTTGCAAGGGTTTCGTCGGCAGATGCGTGGGTTTCGAGAAGCAAAAAGCGGTTTGGTGATCTCTTTGATTAATTCGATCAGTGTGGTGAAATCCTTTGTCCGTGAATCTATCGAGGCTGAGAAACACCTAGCCATTCAAAAGGAAATGACCGACAATCAACTACGCATTCGCAGTATTGGCTTTATCTATGATGCCATCAAAACCTTTATCGAGCAGATTGGTGTGGTGGTTATCATCCTTCTCACCGCTTATTTTGTCCTACAAGGTGAGATGACCATTGGTATGATTCTTTTTCATGTCATGCTATTTCAAAATGTCGCCGCTCCTATCCGTCAATTACACCGCATCTACGACCAGATAAATAATGCATTGACCTATGCCGAAGGTTTTTTTGATATTTTAGAAGATGATAAACAAGTCGAAAACATCGATGGCATCAGTAGCGAAAACCTCAAAGGCCATATCGAGCTTAAAAACGTTGATTTTTCCTACCCGAATGGCACACAAGCGCTAAAAAACGTCAGCTTTACTATCAAGCCCAATCGTATCACCGCGTTGGTTGGCCTTTCTGGCGCTGGCAAGAGCACGATTATCAATCTACTGGTCAAGTTCTATGCGCCAGACGCTGGTACGATTTGCCTAGACGGGCATGATTTGGCAGACTGTGATACCCACGAGTTGCGTCAGCGCATCGGCCTAGTACTACAGAGCAATCATATTTTTTCGGGTACGATCAGTGAAAACATCCGCTATGGGGACATGAATGCTAGCGACGATGACATCATCGTGGCTGCAAAAAAAGCCTCTATCCACGAGCAGGTCATAGGGTTAGCTGATGGCTATGAGAGCACTGCTAAGTCATTATCAGGCGGTCAACAGCAGCGTATCGCGCTGGCAAGGATGTTCTTAAAAGACCCGCCCATTGTATTTTTGGACGAGCCGACAGCCAGTCTAGATGCTATAGCCAGTCAACAGGTCAAAAAAAGCCTTGATCTGATCAAAAAAGACCGTACCGTCATTATGGTCTCACACAATATCGCTCAAATTATCGATGCCGACGATCTCGTAGTGATAGAAAATGGCGAAGTGGTTGAGACAGGTACACATGAGGAACTTTATGCCCAACGCGGCAAATACTTTGAGATATTTAGTGCTATGTCTGATAGCCTAAACTTAGACAAAATCAGCCAAACCCTAAACGGTTAGGAATGGTTAATGCCTGCCTAAATCGTTATAATGCCAATCTTTTACTGCCTATTGCCAGAAGCTAGCCCACTATGACTTGTGAATTTTCTTTAAAAACCTTTGACGAGCTGACCTCAGTTGATCTTTATCATATTTTAAAGGCGCGCTCGCAAGTGTTTGTCGTCGAACAAAACTGTGCCTATCAAGATATGGATGAAGTGGATTTTGATTGCTTGCACCTAATCGCTCATCAAAATGCAGCACTGGTGGGCTATTGCCGTATCATTCCACCTGAGTTTAATAAGCTAAAATCCAATCTATCAGTAGCTGATCCTGCGATTAAGACCAACCACACTGCGATGCCTGCTATCGGTAGAGTGCTTGTGCTATCGGAGCATAGAGGTGATGGCCTAGCACGGCAGATGATGAATCAGGCTATTACACAGTGCCGCAAAAAGTACGGTAAAAAGCGTCCGATTATCATCTCGGCACAGGTTTACTTACTTAGCTTTTACGAGTCGCTAGGTTTTGTGCCTGAAGGCGAGCACTACCTCGAGGACAATATCGAGCATGTAAAAATGGTGCTATACGTTGCTAAGAAAAATAAAATCAAAAAAGAGAGCACGGATACTGCGTCAACCACGACCAAAGTGTTAAGTTTCCTGCTGTTTATCATGGCCGCTTTGTTTGTTTTAGGTCTGTTGTACTTAATGATTTAGACCGCTTGTAAGGTCTTAATTCTTAACATAATTCAAATTGGTTGTTCCATATTGAGTATGCTACTTTTAAATGATGATTCCTTTAAAAGGATGGCTGAGATAATCAGCTCAGTCTCAGTCAAGGAAGTAGCACACTCAGGATGAGGAACCAACCATGTCAAATACTAATTCAAATAAAAATGATGTGACGGTAGAGAGTAACGTCCGTCCAGAATATGACGATGAAATTCAAAAAATTGCCGATTACGTTCTCAACTATTCAATAGACGAGCAGTCCCCAAACCCTACTGATGCGTGGAATACTGCACGCCACTGTCTGATGGACACACTTGGCTGCGGTCTATTGGCGCTGCGCTTCCCTGAGTGCACCAAGCACTTGGGGCCTGATTGCCCCGATCAAATAACGCCGCATGGCGCTCGCGTCCCTGGCACCTTCTATAGACTAGACCCCATCAAAGCCGCTTTTGATATTGGCTGCATGGTGCGCTGGCTTGACTATAACGATACGTGGCTTGCTGCAGAATGGGGCCATCCTTCTGATAACTTGGGTGGTATCTTGGCGGTCGCCGACTATATTAGTCAGAAAAATATCAGCCAAGGACAAGCACCATTGACCATGAGAGCAGTGCTTGAAGCCATGATCATGGCACATGAGATTCAAGGTATACTGGCACTCGAAAACTCATTCAATCGTGTGGGGCTCGATCATGTATTTTTGGTCAAATTAGCATCAACTGCCGTCGTCGCAAAACTTTATCAGCTGCCACGTGAGCGCATCATGGCAGCGATTTCACAAGCCATCGTCGATGGTCAGGCACTGCGCACCTATCGGCATGCACCCAATGCTGGCAGCCGAAAATCATGGGCGGCAGGTGATGCAACCAGTCGTGCGGTACGTCTGGTAGATATAACGGCGCGCGGTGAAATGGGTATTCCTGGCGCATTAACCGCACCGCAGTGGGGATTCTATGATGTGCTATTTAGTCATACCAATAAGGATCTAGCCACAAAGCCTGAAGGCGATCGTCGCTTTAAATTCCAGCGGGATTTTGGTAGTTACGTGATGGAAAATATCTTATTTAAAATAAGCTTTCCTGCTGAGTTTCATGCTCAGACCGCTTGTGAAGCCGCGGTCATTTTGCACCCACACGTAAAAGACAGAATTGACGATATCGAGAGAATTGTCCTAACTACCCATGACTCAGCGATTCGCATCATCTCAAAAGAAGGCGCACTTGCCAATCCAGCCGATCGAGATCACTGTTTGCAGTATATGGTGGCTGTGCCGTTGTTGACAGGCGATCTGATGGCAGAGAACTACGAGGATGACTATCACGAACAGCATTTGTCAATCGATGAGCTGCGCAGCAAGATGTTTGTAGAAGAAAACGTGCAGTATTCAAAAGACTATCATGACCCAAGCAAGCGCTCTATCGCTAATGCCATTCAAGTATTTTTTAACGATGGCAGCAGTACAGAAAAAGTGGCTGTTGAATATCCTATCGGGCATAAACACCGCCGCGCTGAGGGCATCCCTGTACTGGAAGCCAAGTTCCACGCCAGTCTAGCCACTCGTTTTATCGAGAGTCACTGTCAGCAGATCATTGAGTTATGCGATGATCAAGAAAGACTAGAACAAACACCCGTTAATGAGTTTATGTCGCTGTTTGAAGCGTATTAGATTGATGGCTTACTAATACGCTAGCGTCAGTTTAACGACTACCAAGGTATTGACTCTCCAGCCCAATCGACAAAACTGCCTGTCTGGGTAGCAGTCATACCTGAGAGTACTTCCAATAAGCAATCCGCGCTATACGCTGGCGAGAACAGATGCTCTTCAGCGACATTGCCTTGAAACGGTGCGGACAGCTGAGTGTTGACAGTGCCTGGTTGCATAACTACCACGCATACATCTTTAAGTGATCTGCTCCATTCGATACTTAGGTTTTTCATGCCCATATTGAGCGCCGCCTTACTCATTCTATAGCTATACCAGCCGCCTAGCTGATTGTCAGTGATGCTACCGACGCGGGCTGATACGGTCGCAAAAATAGCAGGATGATTGGCGCTGCGATTAGCCTTGGCGAGCAACGGTTTGATGTGTTTGGCTATCAGCAAACTGGCTAGCGCATTGATTTGCATGTTTTGCAAAAAGAACTCCGTCTCCATCTGTCGCAAGGCCTTTTCTGGCTGTGCGGTCTCTGTATGTAATAGTCCCACACAATTGATCACCCAATCCACATGACCGACCGTCTGTTTGATGGTATCGGCAGCTTTTTTAATGCTGTCCTCATCACTGACATTCATTGGCAGCCAATGTAGGTTTTCTGCTTCAATATTCGGCTTATTTCGATGATAAGTAGCAAATACTTGTGTGCGATGGCTTTGATTAGATTGACTGTCCGTTTGATTAGCAGTCGTTTTTTGTATTAGCTGCTGTACCATGGCTTGACCAATGCCGCCTGTTCCACCGATGATAAGATAGGTTTTATTATTCATTTCGTTATTCATATGGCACCTTCCTTTTTTTGATATGTCTCTTTTATACGTTTTTTGACACGATTGGGTTTCATTTATTCATTTTGGCTGACTTTATAAGCGTTTACTATGATAAAAATAATACAAGTCATCCTCATTCTATATACGCTACAATAATCTATAACGATTAGAACGCCTGTTTTCGGATTGCTATTTATTATATTGACGCTTTCATACGGATATTATCGCATTATGCTATCACCCCAAGATCAACTGACCGAGCTGGTACGTGCTTTAGAGACCGATCAGTACGTTTTTGCCACTGACCCGTTATTAATCACGGAAAAACTACAGGGCGAGGATGGCACGCCTATCCAAAAGCTGCATCGACGTGCATCACGTATAGATAGCAACGGGGCGCTTGCGCGTGTTCTAGGCAAGATTGATGGTCGTATAAAGGGCATCATGATTGTTATGAGCGTGGTGTGGTGTATCTCGGGATTTTTGGGATTGTTTACACTATTGCAGTCTAATGTTGTGAACTTCTTTTATGTGTTGGTCTGTCTACTTGGTTTTCATACCATTATGCTTGGTGGCTGGCTCGTCATGACCCTTATCAATCGAGATCAGCAATCGCCCAGTTGGTTTGCGAGCTTTGTCAGTCCAAGTTACCTCATACGTGGTAAGGACGATGTGACCAAGGCTGCCGTCGATCTGTATGAGCGGCAGTTGCAGCACAGCGGTATGCGCTGGTATTTGGGCAGATTTAGTCATCAGTTGTGGCTGGCGACATTGACCGGTATGCTGCTTGCGATTATATTTTTGCTGGTTGTACGTCAGTATAGTTTTAGCTGGGAGTCAACCTTGCTCTCTGATCAAGCGCTGGTGAGCTTGACTCAAGTATTAGGCTGGCTACCTAGTATGGTGGGATTTAGTGTGCCAGACAATACAGCGATCGCACAGAGCAGGCTTATCACCGAAGCGATGCCGCTGTCTGTTGCACGGCAGTGGGCAGGATTGTTGGTTGGTAGCTTGCTGATGTACGGCATTGTCCCGCGAGCGATAGCATGGGCGTTTTGTGCATTGATGTTCCGCCGCAAAAAAATGCGTTTGGATATCAAACAGCCCTATTATCAAAAAATCCTAAACTTCTGGCAGCGGCACGTGGTGGATGCTGATGACTTTACAGAGGCGCCAGCCCCTATTGCCCCAAAGGCGACGGTCAGTGCGGGCAAGAAATTAGTTGCTCTGCTTGAATACCCTGCAGATCAGGATAAATGGTGGCAGTCAGGGCTTGATGGCAGCAGCCATAGTCTTGAACAATCAAGCGAGGTTGAGAATTTTGGTATCGTTGATGACCGTGATGATATGGCACGGCTTAAAAACTATTTAGATGCGCATCCTGTGCAAGTCTTGCTTGGCATTCATAGTAACGCATTACCCGACCGCGGTACGCTACGCAAACTCGATCAAATCGCTGCTCACGCCAAAGATGGGCTTATCGTACAACTGCTTAGTGATAACAGCGTTTCTACAGGGTTGACTGATGCTCGTACCGATGATGAGCCATCAGACAAACAAGTGGTTCGTTATCAGCAGTGGCAAACGGCGCTCTCTGCACGAAAAATTGGCTTAGTTGATATAGATACTTAATACATTCTAATTTTTAATCTATTACTTTCAATCTGTTGTTCATATATGAACTTATCATTATGACTGGTATGATATACAATAAATAAATATTATAGGTCTATAACCTCAGACAGGCTTAAAGACTTATTGATATAACAGTTGTTAGAATACATTTTGATAGCTGTGACGTCATATCAAGATGACAAGGATGTTTTATAGTGGCTAGGAGCCCAAGATGGCAGTAGATATCTCTTTAGACAGCCCCCTTATGGCCCTAGGTCAGTATGGTCAACTATTGGATGGTTACCGAGAGGCATTAAACCAAAGTATCTTAACCGCTGCACCAGAGTCATGGCAGCCAATGCTGGCAAGTATCTTACCTGCTCACTGGCAAGAATGGCTGTTACCGCTGGCTGGTGGCCCATTTTTCTTATTGTTTTTGGCAGAGTGGTTTTATCAGTCTAAGCGTGGGAAAAATGAAAGCTTTAGCTGGCGCCGTGCGATGACCAATTTTAGCTTGGGCGGCTCTTATCTCGGATTTGAATTGATTGTCCAAGCACTTATTGTGCTGCCTATTTGCCTGTGGCTATATCAATACCGACTGTTCACTATTGAGGTGACATTGCTGACAGCCATACCCATATTTGTCGCGGTTGAGTTCAGCTATTACTGGTTTCACCGTGCCTCACACCGCATGAATTGGTTTTGGTCAGCGCATGTCGTGCACCATTCAGATGATAAGATGAACCTATCCACTGCCATGCGCCAAAGCCTGCTGTACTCAGTGACAGGTTGGTGGTTATTTTTCGTCCCGCTGATGATATTGGGTGTGCATCCTGTCTGGGTATTTTTCTTTTATGCGTTAGATTTGATTTATCAGTTCTTTATCCATACCGAGACGGTGGGGAAATTTCCAAAATGGGTTGAGTATATCTTTGACACCCCATCCAACCACCGCGCCCATCATGGTACCAATAGTGAATATATTGACCAAAATTATGGCGGCGTTCTTATTATTTTTGATCGTTGGTTTGGCACTTATGTAGAAGAAGATACCGTCAATAATCCCGTCAAATATGGGGCTGTTGGTGAGACCAGTCACGATAATATTATTGGTCTGATATTTGGGGTGTTTTACCGAATGTGGCAGCGGTTTTTTCGTGCCAAAGGGCTTAAGAAAAAGCTAAAAGTACTGCTGCGTCCACCAAGTGCTGTCTAATATAGTCAATTCTCTATAAATTGGATACGGTGTTAGTCTCGCTTAGCCTACTATTTGTAGTGCTTTCACTCGCCTTCCTTGTATTCAAAGTATATTGAAACGACTAGAGCCTGATTATAAATGCGTAGACTACGATTTATGATATGGACAATACGCATTCATAACCGATACTCAATCAGATTTGTTTTACAATAAATGGCTACTGTGTGTTTTTGCCATCAATAAATATAAGACGTTACTATGAATAATGACAATAACAATAATCATGAGAGTAATAAGCCTGCAGGTCTCTTTGCGGATAAGGCCTATGAGCCGACCCCTGATGTCTCAAATCATCCTTCAGACACCACCTCAAAATCCACAGTAGCTCAGTCAATAGCTACTCAGGATAATCAACCTGTATCAACCGAAGCATCAGCAACGACAGCACCAGTGTCAAGGATGGCAAAGAAAACCATCGCCAGTGGTGAACCGCTCAAATTAGCCGTTGTCGGTCATACCAATACGGGCAAAACCTCTATATTGCGCACGTTATTGCGTGACGTATATTTTGGTGAAGTCAAAAACGAAGCGGCGACCACGCGTCATGTCGAGCAAGCAAGTCTGACAGACAGTCAAACGGGTGAGGTACTGGTAGCACTATACGACACACCAGGCCTAGAGGACGCATCAGGACTCATGGACTGGTTGGAGGACAACACCGCCAGTCGCCGTGATGGTATTGAGCGATTGCAGCAGTTTTTGGCATCAGATATCGCTCAAGGTGCAGATAGCGGTGTTCTAGACAGCTATGATTATAGCCAAGAAGCAAAAGTGATTCGTCAGCTGCTGGCAAGTGATATGGCCATCTATGTGGTAGATGCGCGTGAGCCAGTATTGGGCAAGTATAAAGATGAGCTGGCGATTTTATCGTGGGCTGCCATTCCGGTGATGCCTGTCTTTAACTTTACAGACAGCCAGAATGCCAATATCGACGACTGGCAAACGATGCTGGCAAGACGCAATCTGCATATTTCAACGCGTTTCGATTCGGTCGCGTTTGAGTTTGAAGATGAGATGCGCCTATGGAAAAACCTAGCCACTATGCTCACCCACTCTGAGATGCTTGAGCAGTTGATGCAACGTCGAACGGAAGACTGGGCTCAGCTGTATGATGAGGCTAATATCATCATCGCTGATTTTTTATTGAATGTTGCTGCCTTTGTGCGCGAGATCAATGAAGATGACGACCCACTTCCTGTACTACAGCAAATGCAAGAAGCGGTCAGGCAAAGTGAGCGTGCGATGCAGCACAACTTACTTAACCTTTATAAGTTTTATGACAATGCGGTTGCAGCAACACCGCTTGAACTACAAGCCTATCAACAAGACCCTTTCGACCCTGAACTTCTCAAAAGCTACGGCATTCGTACCACTTCTGGTGCAGCAGCAGGTGCGCTTCTAGGACTAGGTATCGATGCAGCAGCCCTAGGTACTACACTGGGATTGGGTGCCGCAATAGGTGGGATCGCAGGAGGGTTGCTATCGAATACCAGCAGTATTGCCGATAGGATTACTGGGGTAAAACGCTTATATATCGATCCTGCTACGTTGACGCTATTAGCCACGCGAGCATTAGACTTACTTACGGCATTACGTCATCGTGGTCATGCTGCTACAGATGCCACTCAGTTATTGTATAAGGGCAGTAGTCTTGGAACGTCGTTAACTGACGACAGTGATCATGCAGATGAAGACAACAATCCAATTACTGTATGGCCAGCACATAAATTACCAAGTGAGCTCAAAAAAGCGCGTGGTAAACCGCAATGGTCGTCGCTTAGCAGCGGCAAGTCCGAACAAGCACAGTTATTACGCACAGACATGGCATGGTCGCTGTCAGGTAAGTTACAGTCGTATAAGCGTGAGTCATAAATTATTAGCGAACTATCTATGCGCTTTATACACTCAACAACGCACTCAATGCGTCTGTGCCGCGTACATCTGTCTGTTGCAGATAGATCGGATACAGCGGGTACTTGGTAAAGCTTTGCTCGATATCCTGCAGCAGATGTTGCTGACGCTCAGCACGGCGTCGCCAAAACTCATCCGACTGTGTGGTTGATATCAATTGATTAATGATGATTGCTGCTGGCATGAGCTTACTCTCTTCCAATTGCTCGATAGCGCGCTTGGTCTCAGCCAATGGTAAAACATCAGCGGTCATCACCAACACAATCGCTGTTTGTGTACGGTCATGTAGTAGCAACCCTGCTTGACGGAACAGTTGCTTGCGCTTTTCTAATACGGATACGGCTTGCTCCCAGCGATCTGATTTTTTTGCTGCAAATGGATTGGCCACGTCGTTCTTTTGCGTGCTCTGTTGCGTGCTCTGTTTCTGATTGTGACTGTCCAAATGCGTCGCCACCGAACGTAGTTTGGCCTGCCGTCGCTGCTGTGCAAGCAGCCCATCCGTCCACGCCCCCATCATTTCCGGTAATACCAATAATCGCAAAGTATGACCTGTCGGTGCGGTATCAAAGATGATGTGTTCATACCCAGCATCTGCCGCTTCGACTAAATGGTGGCACATAGATTCGAGCATCGCGGCTTCTTGAGCGCCAGGTGCCGACTTAGATAGCCTCAGATGCTCACGAATTTTTGGCATCATATCTGGGTTGGCATAAGCTTTAATCGTACGTTCGACTTGAGCAAAATGTTCATCGACAATTACGTCAGGATTTAACTCAATCGCATCTAGATAAGGTGATATCACCGTTTTCTCATTATTGAGTCGTATATTCAATACATCACCCAAACTATGTGCCGGATCGGTTGAGACAATTAAGGTTTTTTGCTGCTGGCTTGCATAGTAGCTGGCTAGAGCTGCTGCCGTGGTGGTCTTCCCTACACCACCTTTGCCGCCGATAAATATAATCGGTTGTGTCTCTAACTGCTCTACCAATCCATGTAAAGGGTGTAATGCCATACTGTTATCTCGTATTTTGTCTCATTATCTAATAAATGCTTAGCTACTTTTTTATATAGTCAATCCACTACGGTTAGCAGCACCCAACGTGGTCAAATGGACATCTATCCATTCCCATACGTGTATGCCACTCATGAAAGTTCTCTAAAAATAGAGGTTGCAACTCTAATGTATAAAAGCTGGCGGGATTATCAATCCCCAAACTCTCAGCAAACATGAGCAACATAAAAAAATCTTCTTCATCACGTGCGGCCCGTGCCATCGTCTGACGATAAGGCGCATGATAAAATTCATTTAATCCACTCTTAAACCGTTGCCACCATGGTTGAGTGTTCTCTAGTGGTTGAACGTTTTCTATATTATCTGATGTGTTTTTATTTTCCATAATGTACTCGTATTTTACTTAATTCTTATGATCTATCATGCCTATATGATACAAAAAACGCCAGCAATTGCTGCTAGCGTTTTTTATTAAACAGACACTCAATATGGGTTAATGTTTAAACTTCACCGCTTTTACCTTTATGTAGTGACCACTCTTTTCGTAGTACAGACAAACTCTCAAACGTCACCAAAATGGTCGCGATTAAGATAATAATATCCATAATAATAAGTAGCCAATTACCATCAGTAAAGAAGGTTTTGAGCTGAATCAATAGTGCAAAGACAGTCATAACCAACAAGAACGACAATGGTGCTAAGGTGTACCAAACTGGCTTACCTTTACGTAATAAGATAATAGTAACGATCATCAAGGTCAAGGCAGCCATTAACTGGTTGGTCGTACCAAATAGCGGCCAAATAATCATACCACCCGCGCCATCGATACCACCAGCACCAAACGCTAATAACAAACAGCTTCCGACAGCAAGTAACGTTGCAACGACACTCTTATTGAGTACGGGTAAATTATAAAATTCACCAAATTCTTGGAAAATATAACGTTGTAAACGTACGCCAGTATCCATCGTCGTACCAGCAAACAATGCAGCCATTACCGTAAGCATCGTCTGTGATAGCACCATGTCGATACCAACGCCGGCATTCAAGATGGTCGCACCGCCGTCAATGAAAGCACCGATAGAGCCATCACCGAACTTTTGGTAGACCGCTTGCCAGTCACCAAGAGTTGCAAAACCTGCGGTTGCTGCAAGGATTGCCCCAAGTGCTAGCATGCCCTCACCCAATGCACCGAAGTAACCAACGAAACGAACGTCTTCTTCTTTATCAATCTGCTTAGAAGTGGTCCCTGTTGCGACCAAACCATGGAAACCTGATATAGCACCACAAGCAATTGTCACAAACAACAATGGTAGAAGTGACGGTGTATCCGCTGGTAATGCAGTGTTAACCGCTGGCGCGACAATATTAGGCGTGCCAATAAAAATAGCGGCATATAGTAGAATCAAACCGACAAATAACTGTAAGCCATTAATATAATCACGAGGTTGAAGCAGCATCCATACGGGCAACAACGACGCAATCGCCGCATAGGCAAACAAGATCAAGATCCATACCGCGTTATCAGGCAAACCCATGACAGTTTCAGGTAACACAATCGGGAACATAGGGCCGAGATAGATAAGCCCGTACAAGGCCGTTACCCCGATAATGGACACCCAGACCAGATTCATATTGTAGCGATAGATACACTGCCCGATGATAAAGGCAACCACTAAGGCACCCCAAACTGGCAATACCGCAGATGGCGTCTTGATCATCATATTGGCGATAGCTACGCCAAATACAGCATTGACCATCAGTAGTAATAAGAAGATGACAACCATCATCAAGCTGCGAACACGTGTGCCCATGACAGTACCAGCAATAGAGCCAATCGACTGACCTCTATTACGCATACTTGCCCAAATAGCAGACATATCATGTACGCCAGCCATAAAGATAGTACCTACCACTACCCAAATAATGGCAGGCACCCAGCCCCAAATAACCGCAATGGCAGGACCGATAATTGGTGCAGCCCCTGCCACTGACGTGAAGTGATGCCCCCACAATACATACTTATTGGTAGGAACATAATCGATCCCATCTTTCATCGTATGTGCGGGTGTAGGACGGCTGTTGTCCAATGCTAAAATTTTGGTGGCGATAAATTTTGAATAAAAAACGTAGCCGCAGAGCATAGCGGCAACGGCGAATAGTAGTACAATAGCACTATTCATCTCATCTCTCCCTAGACAAGTAGTCAATAGCCTTATAAGTTCAAGCTTTTTGAATTAAAATATGAAAAATATGCTAAATTAGTGTGCGATGAGTGACTCAGCTCATCTATCGTTTAGGTAAATTCTAGCAATTTGCAAAATTATTACCAATCAACAAAGTCATTTATCTTACAACTAGGGCATGTCACTAATCAGCATTTGGTGTGATGAGCCTGAGACTGAAACTTTGTTTGAATAATAACCGATTTGGTGATCAATGTAACGCAAGTAAGACATAAAAAACAACAAATAAAGGAAGTGCAATGGCACATTATTTTGGATTCGTACCCTCAGATAAACTAAAAGCTTTAATCAGTGAGGCCGAACAAGTCGTTGCTTCAAATGAGAATGTAGAGTACTACCCTTATCGCGATGCCCTTACGCATCAGACAGCGCGTGATCTTACTGATAATTTATTGGTTGGTTTGGTAGATATTATTCCTAACCCTGAGCGTCAAGCCTCTATGCGCAAAATTGTTGGAACGATTGAACGCGCGACGGATACTCTGCTCAATATCTTATTGGGTAAAGAAAACAACAAAGACGTATTACCAAGTTTTCATTTTCTAAGAGATCATGCAACCTTTATTGATAATGAAGGCATTAAACGTGTCGGCTTTAAACTATCAGAAAAAGATGCCAATACCATCACTGAAGGTTTTGCTGCTATCACGCCTGAACATGTGGATAGAGCCAAATTTAAAACAGCACTCGAAACCATGAACGAAGAGACATTGACCCATTTTATCAGTCGTTATGCTGAGACATTAAAGCTAGGCATGATCAAACGTAAGTCAGTTCCAGTTGCCAAATCGGCAATTGATAAAGGCATGAGTATGGCACTTAATAAGCTATTACCTGACCTACCAAATGACTCATTGAATAGATTGGCCAATTATTACCGTCCATTTATTATAGAAAAGCCAGAATAACCCTAAAAGTTGGATTAATTTTGTCCCAAAAGTCATATGACGTTGGGCAAATTCACTAAAATTTGCTAAAATAAGCGGCACTTTTTACCAAAGGCGCACCCGATGACCCAAATCAGTAACCAAGAAATTGAAAAAACCTTACGCAACTCAGAATGCCTTATCAGCAGTATCGAAGTAGCTGCTGCTTATGAGCGTTTGGCCGCTCAGCTCAATCTACATTATGCTGGTCTAAACCCAATTGTTATGGTCGTGATGAACGGCGGATTGATTCCAGCTGGTCAACTACTGACACATCTTACGTTCTACCATCGCATGCACTATATTCATGCGACTCGTTATCGCGATAACGAAGGTACTAACGAGCTTGATTGGAAATTCAAGCCTGATGTTAGTATCGAAGGTGAGCACGTATTGTTAATCGACGACATCTTTGACGAAGGTATTACCCTAAAAGCAGTTGTTGAAGAATTAAGTAAAGAAAAGCCTCTATCACTTGAGTCTTGTGTCTTGCTTAACAAGCAACATGATCGCAAAGTTGCAGATTTTGACGTAGATTTTGTGGGTATTGATGTTGCAGATCGCTATGTTTACGGTTGTGGTATGGATTTCCATGGTTACTTGCGTCACCTCCCAGGTATCTATGCAATCAAAGAAGACAAAGTTTAATTCTAGACTTAATTGATTAAAATAGTTAAATCCTAAAAAAGCATCCAATTTGGATGCTTTTTTATTGCGCTGACTTATTGCGCCGATAACAACTTGAATGAATCGTTAAAACTGTAATGCCAAACCAGTATGCCGCTCAGTTGGTGTTTGAACTGCTTTTTCTAAAGCGTGTTTGGTACTATATATCGTTACCTGCTTCTTAGCACGAGTCACTGCCGTATAGATAAGCTCTTTGCTCAGCAATCTTGCATGGCTGTTATCGAAAGTAATAGCAACATGATCAAATTCGGATCCTTGTGACTTATGAATAGTCATTGCATATGCCGTGGCTATCACCTCTTCATTTAGCAAATTAACAGCTATCCCTTGTGTCTTATTTTCAAAGAATACCTCTAATTGGCTTCTTTCATCTGATGTTTGTAAGCAGAAACCAATATCCCCATTAAATAGCCCAAGCTCATAGTTATTTTGTAGCACCATAACAGGACGTCCATGGAACCATGTATTTTGACCCAATGGTAACTTTAGCTCAGCGAGATGCCATTGAGTAAGATAGTTATTGATATAGTGGTCGCCCCACTCACCATTATGGCCAGCAGTGAGGATTCTAAATTGATTAAATACCTCCATTAACGAAGAGGTAGTATTTTTAACTGATTCTGGCACGGATTTTTCTATTGGATTCTTTAGTAAACTTTTAGCTTTATTTACGTATAATTGGTAATTATTTGAGATTTTTGAAATGATTCTGTCTTTGCTTAGGCTATTTTTTATCTTGTTATTTGATATGGACTCTGCTTGTAACGTATTAACATATTGAAAACTCAAAGCAGCGTCTTGCCTTAATAATTGCCAAATAGCTTGAAGATTTGTCTCTGCTTTATTGATTTGAGTGGCCAGTTTACCGATACCTGACTCGGCGCTAAATCGGCGGCTCTCGGTTAGTTCTGCATGTATGGGTTGCAGTAGCGGAATGCGACAGAGATCAGCCAATACTGCTCCTGCATCGACGGCTGCTAACTGATTAGCATCGCCTAATAGTATTAGCCTAGCACCTGGCTTTACTGCGCTCACAAGATAATTGGCTAACTCAACTCCGAGCATAGATGCTTCATCAACGATGATAATATCTTCACCGAGTGGGTTGTTGGTATCGTAGCGCGGTCTACCCGTTCGACCGATACCTAGCAGACGATGGATGGTTTTTGCCTCTTGCAACTGTAGCTCTACATTTGCGTCGTCTAAAGCCGCCTGTAGAGACTCCTGCATACGTTGGGCTGCCTTACCTGTTGGTGCTGCTAATGCTAGACTAGCACTGTCTGTGCTAAACCTAATATGTTTAGACTCATCTCCCCTACTCTCCGTCGCTTGTTGTAACGCGATAACTAACTGAGCAACGGTATAGGTTTTACCTGTACCTGGGCCACCAGTAATGATACTAAATGCATTATTGTTCGCCACATTGATAGCAGCTATCTGTTGGTCATTTAAGTTCTCAGGCATGGTAATGTCTAAAGGCACTATCTGCTGATTCAAAATATGATTGATATGCTGTGCTAAGTTAAATTCTGCTTGCCATGTGCGGTGTAGCCAAAATGTGATTTTTGAACCTCGGGTCTCTTTATTCTTAGCGATGTTATAAATAATTGGTTGATTATTTTTGCTTAGGCTATTTTGATAGTTATTACAATTAGGGTTCGCATTAACATTAGCGAATAAAGCGTGCTCATGGATTGAATGAACGAAAGTATTTAAGTCGCTATTTTTTAAGCGATGATATAACGTAGTTATCGCATCAAAACGTTTAATCAACTTCCCTTTTTCATGATTACTCAGTGCTAGCTGCGCCCACAGGTAATCTCGCTGACCAAACAAAGTATCTAGTAATACAAATAGCGATGTCTCCGTTATAGTGTCATCGTCTATTTGCGTGTCTAGTTGCGTTTTTATCTGAGTATCAATCAGCGCAAAAATTGGTGTTGCCAGTATCCCCAATAATTGCTGCTGCCATGCATATAACGTGACTATTTCCCCATTAATCTGACCTTGCATGGGAGCTTCATGATCGGCTGTATCGACAGTTAATACAGTATGCCCCTCTTCCAAATGAGCCGCTAAAATAACGAATAGAGCCGTAAATAAATCGCTATCTTTTGACTTATCGATTCTTCTATTTTCATCGTTTGTCTTTGCATCTGTTGCGTCATATGCTACATGTGTTTGCTGGCGGCGCAGCAAAATATAATCACTGAGATTACTTGCCCAGCTCTCTTGTAAGCTGATGGCTGACTTACTTTTATTGTTATTATTACTCATCGTATATTTATCTCTTATTAATCTGATTAACTGCTATAACAATTTTTATCTACCTAGTTGCTATACAAGGTTTATTAGTCCGGCAGGCCAAACAATGCATCTAGACCTTTAATAAAGGCGATAGGAATATCCCAAGTAACCAATCCATAGCAACCATTACTGCTCAAGCTATCGTGGTTAGACTGAGCCATATATTGCGATGTAGGCATAGTAGCTGCTTGAGCATTCGGGTCGTACACACCGCGTAAAAACACGTACTCTACAGCGCCTAAATATTTATCTTCGTTACCCGTATAATCACTGATCCTCATAGCAAGGAACCGATGCAATGCTACTTGATAGATTGCTGCTTGTAGCCAGTACCCTGCCTTGGACATTGCTTTCTCGAGCGTATCTTTATTGTAATCGCTTAGGCTATTTCCTAAAAAGTTACTCTTATAGTCAACCACATAATACTTGCCAGCATGCTCATACACCAAGTCAATTTCACCGCGTAGATAACGATACAGATGCGCTTTATTTTGTGGCACTAGGGTGACGTGTTTATCTGTCTCGTCAGGTAAATACTGTTGAAAAAGCTTACTAATATCCTGTGCTTTAAAATTCTCTGACAATCCCATGTTGAACTCTAACTCGGCAAATCGCTTACCTTTATCAAGAGCAATCAAGGGTTGATTGGAAGCCAACAGTGGCGCATGCAACACTTCTTCAATCCAATTGATTAATGCCTCATGCTTGGTTGTATCTATTGAATCGAAATCAATGACACCGTTGATTCCTTTCTTCCTTCCTTGTGATCTGCGGCTCTGCTGTTCAGCACTACTATATATCAGCGGTAACTGATAGCTATTAATCGCTCTATCAATAATCTGATGCCACTGGGCTTTATTAGTGAAATCGATTTGTTCAAATATCTCATGCAAAAACGTACCGGCATTGGCACCCTTTACAAAGGTAAAACGGATATCCTCTTCTGACTTGAGGCTTAGTTCACTGTCTTGTTCGAGAGACTCTTTGCTATTCAGTGAAGAAAGGTCTGAAACAGAAGACTCTGTCATATCAATGTCTATCGCATCATCAATACGCTCATCCACTATCGCCATTGCTTGTGTAGATTCATCTAGCTGACGCGCCAAAGCGGTGAAGCTGGTCTTAGCCCAGCCATAAAAATAATTGGTTTTCATCACCTCTGCAAAAGGCGCGTACTCAATAGCTTCTGTCGTAGGCTTATGAGCATTTGACTTGGTAGCAGCCATATGAACTTTGTCATTTATACCTGCTGAGCTAGCACCATTGCTTGCGTAATTATTGTCATAAAACTCATTAACTTTATGACCTCTGAGCATGCCTATGGTACCTTTGAGCCTATCAGGCAATTCAAACTTGGCCTCTTCAGACTCGAACCAATAAAAAACTGGCTTTAGCTCAAACCCTGTCTTGTTACTCGGATCTCGCAAAACAACATAAAGCTGCTCACTAGCCCGAGTAAAGGCCACATAGCCAAGCCGCCTTATCTCATCAAAACCTTCTTGTGTTTCGATATCAGTATAGTAATCCTCAACTGTGGCAGAGCCTTGCAGTGGTGAGAAGCGGCGCTGATTTCCCGTCGATTGACTATCTAGCGATTGCTGTACTTCTATCGACTGCCGCACTAGCGCTGAGGGCGCTTGTTGCGCGTTATATAGATACAGCCCATAGTCTTCCTTATTGCCAGACTTCCTACTGGCATCACCCATTCCCAATACATAGACAATAGGGAACTCAAGCCCTTTTGACTTATGAATGGTCATCAGTTGCACGCCAGACTCTGTCGGTAGCGGATATTGCTTAGCCCAATCACTGTTGGGTGCTGTATCTATCTGCTGTCTGAACCACGCCAACAACTCATACTCACCCATTCCTAAGCCATACTGCGCCAAGATGTCCATTACATGACGCAAGTCCATGATATGACGGTCACCTTCTGGATGAGCAGCTAGGGCCTGCCAAACGCCTTGCGGCTGCACAGGGCTTTTATCTAATAAATAATGTAGCGCCGATAATATGCCAAAGTGCTGCCAACGCTGTGCCCCTTCTTTTAGATAGGTAATAAAGTCTTGATAGCTTTTCTTAGTATCAGTAGCATCATTAGTTAAGAAGTCTTTCGAATTAGAATGGTTTGAACGGGCGCTTGGTGTACTGCTACCTTCGGTAATACCTGACTCATGATCCGTCATCATGGCTTTGATGTTTTTAATACTCAGTCCATATAGGTGACTGGTCAACACCCGATTAATCATGTCATGACGATAAGGGTATAGCATGGCACTTAGTAGCGCCGCCACATCTTCTGCCATAATAGTCTCAAAGATGCTAACATCACTGGTAGTCAAGGTCGGCACATTAAGTTTTACTAGCTCGTCTTCAACTCGCTTCAGATCTTTTTTGGCACGTGCCAGCACCCCAATATCACTGGGCTGAATCGGCTTACCTTTAAGTGTCTGACCACTATTAAGCAAAGTGGCTATATGGCGAGCTGTTATCTCATGTTCATCGTAATCAAACTCTTTGTCCCTGTCATAAGGCAGATGCAATAAGCTCACGGGCTGAGCAGAAAGCACTTCTGTCACCAGTACATCATCCAGCCTATCTGACGCATTAAACCAAGACAGCTCATATTCTGGTTTTGCTGCTTTAATATGTTGGTAATGAATCCCAGTACCCAACTGCGACAGTTTATTTTCAGCAGTTGAGGCATTAGCCATGCCAAACCAGCAGTTCAATGCGTTAATCACACCCGCATTAGAACGGCGATTGATATCTAGTGTCCAAAGGGCGCTTTTATCAAACTGGGCTTTCATGTAGTTATAGTTGGCTACATCGCCACCACGAAACCCATAAATAGCCTGTTTGGGATCACCAACCAATAGCAGAAACTCATGATTGGCTTTCTTAGTGGTTGACTGCTTGTCATTGTCCGACTGTTTGCGCTTGTTCTTTGGCAAATAAATACTTTCAATCATAATAGCTTGCTCGCCATTGATATCTTGCGACTCGTCAATCAGCGCCACAGGATAGTGATGACGAATATAACGCGCCAGCTTATCTCCTTGACGACCAGTTAATGCTTGGTTTAAGCGTACCATCTGCAAACTAAAGGTCGTCTCGCCGCGCTCTTCTAAAATAACTGGCAGTCTATTACGCACAGCCAGCACAATATGACGGTTAAGATTGGCTAATACCAACAAAATATGCTGATTTAAACTATCAAGCATGTCTAAGATCGCCATTAACTTACTAATGGTTTCTAACTCAAAAAGTGTCTGATGCTCTTTTTCTTTATTCTTATTAAAGTTCTTAATTTTGCCATCTTCATCGGGATATCTAGAATCCTGCAATGATGTCAGAATCTTATTCTCGCTTTCATTTAAATAGCTATTAAATGTCAGCTGATACTGCGATATCTTTTGATGCACCTCGATAATGGCATCAAACTGTTTGGTTAAATTAGAACCACCACGAAACCCTTGAGACTTTCTATAATCAGGATTTAAATAAGGCTGGATATCTACTAAATCTAACTGAGAAAACTCATTAATTAGCTTTTCGTATGCATCAAAATCAAAGCTTTTCTCATGCCTTATCTCATCAATCGGCGCAGAGATAAAATTAAGCGAGCGAGTCACATACTTTTTATGATCGCCTACTGCAGACAGCTTACCTTGCTGATCCATTAGCGCATAAAGTTTAGGCTGCTCATAGTATAAGCGGCTCTGAAACTGACGCAGCTCATCATGAACAATGCTATCGGTAACTTGTTCAATACTGCTGTCTTCAATAATCCCCATACCCTGCTGGTGACCAGTTTCGCTACTGTACTCCGTCAACCATTTTTGCGCCAAACTATCGAGCGTACCTACAAACAGCTTATCCAATGTGGTTAGTACCAGTGCCGTACGCCTAATAGCTTCCGCCATGGGGTAACTGTACACGTGATCTAGCAAATAGCCGACGAGATGCAAGTTAATAGGATCTTGCATGATGCCATCTAAGCGCACATATTTGGCCTGATTAACCAGCCAATCTTCGCGGTCTTTTTTTGCTTGTTTACGTTTCTCTGCCGCCGCTTGCTTATCAGTAGCAAGGTCTTGATTTAAATCGTCAATATCTGTTTCAGCGTCTGCATTAGTACTTGAACCATTGCCTGCTTGTGTGTCTTTATTACTTTCAGGCAAGACTTGCAATATATTGGGATAGAGACTCTCTTTATTGCTAGTATCGGCACTTAGGCTATTAACCCATTGTAATAATTGATAAAAATCTACCAAACGATCATGGATACGCTGACGCATTTCGGCAGCGGCGGCTCGTGTAAAAGTCGTGGCAATGATTTGCTCTGGTGCACGTCGCGCTTCGATCAGTAGGCGCAGCACGATACCGGTCAACGTCCAAGTTTTGCCCGTGCCCGCTGAGGCTTCAATCAGGTGTTTACCCGTTAGATCAACCTCAACTGCCGGTATGACATCATTTTTACGCTCAGGCACAGCAGATAAAGTCAGTTCATCTGAATATTCATCAAATAAATTCGGTTGTGTAGACAAGTCAATGGTACTGGTTGGATCGCTAAGGTCTGTCATATGGGCGCATACTTTTAATTATTATTTATTAGAGCAAGAGAACAAAAAGAAACTATTCTAATTGATTAGCCATCTAAGTTAGTTAACGCATTAAACATCGGCTCATACAGTGGCTGGGCTAATGTAGTCAACGCTGCTGACAAAGCCTTAAATGCATCTTGGTCACGCAGTACATATTGCCAAATGGCATGCTGCGAACAAGTATCATATACCGTGTCTGAGTTGTAGTTGGGTCTTAACCAGTCTGAGAAGTCGGCCCGTTTTGGCCAGTAGCTACTACCGTCACCTTCTTCAGCTGTTAAATACTTATCAAGGTAGTTAAGTGCATATTCTGGTAATAACGTAATGGGCACTTGACCCGTTAACTTACCAAAAACTGCCCATTTTATCAGCTCAATGACTGCATCTTCATACACAATCGGGCTTAGTTTAAATGCGATGACCTTGTCATACTTTTTGACTTGTGAGCTAGGCTTATTAAAACGCCAAATACTCACGCCATTATTTAATGCCACTTGCTCGGCAGTGGTACGTCTGGCCACTTGCCAATACAAATGTGACAACCAAAACTTGAGTAAATGCCTAGGGCTGGCAGAATTGGGCAATATATTTAACCACTGCTTGGGGGATTGCTTAGCATAAGGCACGCCCGCCTGAATAATTGATATGGGTGCCAATATTGGTACTAATCCCTTCATTTTAATAGTTTTTGGCAATAGCTTAAGCAGTGTCTCTATACCCTCTATATCTGTCTGGTCTTTTGAATCATTATCAGTGTTATTCAGTATATTTTTTAGCTCTATCTGAACAGGATACTCGGCGGTTGGCGTCAGTAGCTGTAATACACTGCTGCTATCTGCCTTACTCTCGTTGAGAATACTGCTTTCGTCAAAGCCATTAGCTATTAATTGCTCTTTGAATTCCAAGCATTGTTGTTGTAGCTTCTTTTGTTGATTGGGTAGCGTGGTTTGGCGAGCAACACCAGCAGGCATAATTTTTTGATACATCAGGATTGGCGTAGTGGTTTCATCCGCTGCATCACTACCATTCTTCTTATTCTCATCAGTAACCAACTGTTTAATCAAATGATCTTTGATTTGATAGGTAGTTAAACTGTCTAAAAATAAGGGCTCTTGCTGCGACAATGCTTCTTCACCTTGTACCACATGCACCTTTTGAGACCGTAAGAATGCTTTGGCAGGATGACGCACTTGGTAAGCCAATGCCCCTTCAATATCTATTTCTCCGATGTTAAATATGCTATCAGATAGCACCTCTGTCATGCCACTGACATCGCTAGGAGCATCAACAACTGTGTCGAACCCCAACAATTCAGCTAATGCAGACAAGGTTTGATTGTCTACTTGCCCTAGCTGACCCAAGCCTTGACCCAACACCTGAGCGATTGACTCATACTGCGCCTTCGTAGGTAAGCCCACCAACTCTTTATGCTCACTAGATACTCGACCTTTTAATGTGTCAAACACCGCTTGCCAAAGCGGCGCAGGCGGAAATTGCTTTTTCTGAGCCAGTTTGGTTTTGCGCATGGCTGTATTTAATAAAGCATCCAGCTCATCAATCATATTGACAGGGCTAGAGTCCTGAGCATTGATATTAACGTTGGCATTAACGTTAGCATTAGCATTATCATCAATATCAGGAGACGCTTGCTCAAAAACATCAGTGCCTTCGATTTCTGTCTCAAATAGACTCTCATGGAAAGGCAATGCAGGATGCTCAGTCACCAACCACTGCTTAATCAATTTAGGCAAATAGCGCTTGAGACTCTCGGTGGTGGGATCAATATTCTCGGGTAATGTCTCAAGCGAGTTCACCTGCCATTGCACCTCGCCTTGCAAAAACTGCAATAGCTCGCTCACTGGGTTGGCTGGCAAATGCTCATGGGTGTCCGTCAAGCTTTGGCCGTTGTAGAACATCCAACATGCACTGCGCGCGCACAGTAGCGCATCTAAAAATGCCCCGTTGTCATCATCTTCACTGACTCTGTCACCGCGGCGGGCATTGGTCGCTTTCATCAAATCATAGCGGTTGTCACGATCACGCCCAGGAAACTCAGAGAGATCCATATTGAGCATAACCACCAGCTCAAACGGCACGTTTCTTAGTGCACCAAATCGACCAAAGGTAATCACCCCAGTCGGCTCCGCACTGACCTGCTGACTTTCAAGCTCGTTTTCGATACTGTCTAGCATAAAGCTCAGCTTGAGCGGCAATTGCTCCACACCTGCCAGCTTCTGCTCCACTTCTCTGTTGTCGACATCACCACTAGCGTACTGCCTATAGTGACGATTGGCTCGTAGACTTGATTTAAAGCCATTCATCGCGTTGTAAATGGCGCGCATGGTACGTGTTTGATCCACATCGCCAAAGTAGCGATGGATAACTTGTGTCTCAATCTGATCGAGCCAATCTTCCGCTTTCATTTTTTGTGTATGATCATCACGTCGTGCAACCAAGCCAGTATAAATACGGCAAAGCGCTTCAACAATCAGCGCATCATTTAGGCTCACTTGTGGCAATGGCAAGGTCATTTCTGGTAAAGCTGTACTTGGCCATTCATCGTCATTTAGATCATATAAGCAGTCGCTCAACTCAGCCTCTGGCATGACCAGACCTAAAGTTAATCTGTCTAATGCCTGTGCAAAGCTAAAGCGATAGTCGTAATCATTACTGTCCAACGTTTGTTTAAGATGCAGCTCGTCAAAACCGCGAATAAAGCCCGCCTCTACCAACAAGTCACAGCCACGGCTCATTTGCTCATGAGTCAACCCAAAGCTTTCAAATAAAGGCGGTAACATGAGCCAGTCTAAGACTTCAGCTGCTTCAAAACGGGCACTATGACTACCCAATAGTTTGTAAAAACCGATAATCGCTTCCCACAACTGGCGAATATCGGCGTCAACAACACCAGTCACTTTAGCAGGTAAAGTCAAACCGTCTTGACCTTTACCATTGACGAAGATAGAGCCAATCAATGCATGATGACGTTCAACATCAGGTAGCAGCACCACAATGTCAGAGATATGGCGTTTCTTTTCACCTAGTTTGATAGGTTCATTTAGCCAACGACCAATCATAATACGCAGCACTTCAAGCTGACGCTGCAAACTATGACACGAATGAATGCTTAGGCTATTATCTTGGGAAGAGATTGCCCAAAAACGGTCTTTTTCAAAGCGCTTATTCTCTAACGCTTCATCTTCATACCAAGCCGTTTCTGGCTTAGCTTCATCAAAGCTTGACTCTAGTTGCTTGCTTACTGCTTGTGATACTGTAGCAGCTGTCGTCTGCTGGGTAGATTGCTCATCAAGCATCAACACATCATTTTGCAAACGTTTTAATAAGCTCAAGTTACCTTGCGTATCTTGAGTACTGACAGCGTCATCAGCAGCATCTATGCTTTCATAATCGTAATGACCGAGCACATTATCTACACCATTATCAAAGTTATCTTGCCATTCGACTAGCGCATCGTCGTATTGCTCATTACCTGATAAGTTGGCAAGCATGGCAAACGCATCGCGCGACTGCTTGCCCAAACGCGATAGCAAACTATGACCATAATCACGCAAAAACACGCTTTCAGGATTGATAATCTGCTGACGCTGTAGCCAAGATTTATCGACGATATCTGCCCAAAACAGCTTTGATGGATTGTAATGCAATAGCGTGATATTCATGTATTGCGACAAGCGCTGTAGAAAGTCGAGCTCGGTCTGTGGCAGTTGCTGGATGGTAAATATACGCAGTACTTTGGGCAATTGGTCACGCTCATTCGCCTTGTTACCTTTTAAAGCCGACCAAAACGCACGCTCTAGTGCCACACGATGTAGATGAACATCGGCAAACAAATGCGACCACAAGAAACGTTGGGCAATTTCTAACTCTACATAATGCTCGACCAACCACTCAGGCGTGCCGCGCGTATACTTATCAAAGCGCAGGGATAAGGCGTCTTTATCTGCTATCAACTCACTTACGTTCAACGGCTTGTTTTGTGACCATAATGCCAACCAATCCTCACGGTGAGTCAAATAGCGGTTAAACACCCTAGCCAAATCACTTGCCAGCTGCCAAATACGCGCATCTTGTTGCACCTTATCCTGTTGTAAACTATCCTGTTGAGCACTTACCTGTGGGTCGTCAATCAAAGACGCTAGCAACGGATGCACTGGATGCTTTTCATCTGCAACGATTGTTTCTTGGTAGTAAGTCAAATAACCAAACAATCGCCACTGCATTACTGTCGGTGATAACACCGCCACTTCCGGCACATTCAGAGTTTCCGCTTCAGGGTTTTGCGCCAGTAAGTATGCATTATGACGGGTCAATACATCTTGCATCAGCGTCCATTGATACTGGCCCCAAAATTTAGTACGCACCAAGGTACTAATACCAGCACGGCTAGCAATAGTTTTATCCAACCAATCACCCAATACCATTGACGGTACAATGACAATAAAAGGCTCAAAAACAGGCTGATCCTTGGACTGGTACTGTACAAGCAATTGATCAACGAGGTTTTCGGTACGGTGCGACTGAATAATAGTGAACATAGACAATAATCTGATTGAAATAAGGGTTAGATATTAGGATTAATAAAAAAGGCTTCACTTATAAATGATGCAGCTGATAAAAATAGTGATAATAGTACCACGCATAATAAAGATAGGGGCTGTAGTAGATAAGCACTATGCTAGACTACTTTTATGAAGATAACCCGTTGTAAACTAAGTAAAAAAGCACAGCGAAGGCTGTTAGAGTTTTTTACGGCTGAAGTGACTGCTAGAACAGCCGCAGATTTGCTTGATATTCAGCCTAATACTGCTGCACTTTTTTATCATAAAATAAGACTTGTGATAGATTACCATCTCTCATTAGAAGCTGATGAGCTTTTTGATGGTGAGGTCGAATTAGATGAAAGTTACTTTGGCGGTGTACGCAAAGGCAAAAGAGGTCGCGGGGCAGCTGGTAAAACCGCTGTATTTGGTATTCTAAAACGAAACGGTAAGGTTTATACCATTGTCGTAGCAGACACCAAACAGACTACCCTAATGCCTGTTATTAAGCGTAAAATCAAGCCTGACAGCTTTGTTTATACGGATAGCTATCGAAGTTACAATGCACTGGATGTGAGCGAGTTTAAACATTTCAGAGTCAATCACTCTATAGAGTTCATTTGCGGTAAGAACAATCACATCAATGGCATTGAGAACTTCTGGAATCAGTCCAAACGAACACTCAGAAAGTATAATGGGATTAATAAGAAGAACTTCCATTTGTTTTTAAAAGAGTGCGAGTTTAGATTCAACTATGGCTCACCATCTAATCAGCTGAAAACCTTGAGAAAATGGTGTGATATTTAATCCTTATCTACTACAGCCCCTAAAGATAAGATGAGATGTCTGTATCCAATGTCAAAAACGCCATAAAACGTCTAGACAAAACAAAAATCGATACTCATCAATCCATGTTTGATGGTCGTTACTATGATGCATTTCTGCTAGCATGAGGGCCAGAAACAAAAACAATCATAGTAGCAAATTCTACATATCCATTGATAACGTTGACTTGCCAAATCTGCTATCAGTGTGCCATTGATGGTTATCGTTTACTAGTGTAAATGCCGATATTATAATAAGCTTGCGACATTTAGTGTCGTTTTATAC
>Ga0207897_100166_pt1 | contig 29587 bp, 24 predicted proteins | sample LinPmetageLP42_FD_184054 | JGI IMG/M metagenome (GOLD analysis project Ga0207897, IMG submission 184054) | Marine viral communities from the Pacific Ocean - LP-42 (SPAdes) | ecosystem: Environmental > Aquatic > Marine > Oceanic | place: Pacific Ocean | collected 2010-08-27
TGATAGACAAAAAATCTGAAGATTGGCAAAGCGTTCCGCTGTGGGTTTCAGTCGGCTTATTGGGGTTTAAAGAACGAACGGAGACAATTCTAAGTATTGCATTGCTTTTGTTATGTGGCCTTGCATTTTTTCTTTATGGTGGTTGGGGAGAGCCAATTAGCATGCAAGCTGTGCTTTGGTTTGGTGCGTATTTACTAGCTGTAGGTTGGTTTGCTGCTGCGGTGCGCTGGGCAGATACGAAGGGCTTGTGGTAGCTCTTTACCTAATGTTTAAATTGTTATCGTGTGGTTACATAAAATGGCACTTGCTAACTATGCTGTCAGTTTTTCTTGGTAATCACACTTCTACTATGTATTTTTTGTCAGTTTCACAATAGGTGTTATGCGCTTTTCAAACTTTTCATAAAGCGTTCTAACCTTTGTAGGCCCTCGATTAATTCACTTTCTGCTGAAGCGAAAGATAAACGTACGAAATCATCCCCTTGAAATTCGCCAAAATCATTACCCGGTGTTAAGGCTACGTGGGCTTCTTGTAATGCCCGCTCGCAAAAGTCCATGGCACTGAGTCCTGTTGGGCGCACATCAATGTACACGTAAAATGCACCGTCTGGTTGCACAGGTACGTGTAAGCCGCATTGCGCTAGCCCAGCGATTATCAGTTCTTTACGTGATTTGAGCATCGCTCTGCGTGACTCACACACGGCAATAGAAGCGGGTGTAAAGCATTCAAGCGCAGCCTTTTGCGCTAAGGTTGACGGGCAAATGTAATAGTTTTGCGCCATGCGCTCCATTACTGATACAGCTCGTTTTGGTACTACGCACCAACCTAACCGCCATCCGGTCATACCGAAATACTTCGAGAAGCTATTGATAACAAGCGCCTCATCATCAAATGAAAGGGCGGTAACCGGCTTATAATCAGGCTCACCGTGATGCAAATTAAGGTAAATTTCATCAATGATGCGCCACGCCCCGCGGTTTTTGGCAAACTCACACATAGCTTGTAATTCATCGGGGGAAACCGCAGTACCCGTTGGGTTAGACGGAGTGGCTAACATCAAACCGCGCGTACCGCTGTGCCAGTGTTTTTCAAGCAAGTGCATATTCAACTGAAAGCGTGAATCGGCTGTGGTAGGCACTAATTGAACATTGCCGCCAAAACTTTTTAAAAATTGTCGATTACAGGGGTAAGAAGGGTCCCCCATGATCACGTTATCACCGCCATCCACGAAGGCGGCAGATAACAGCAATAGCGCGGCTGACGCCCCAGCAGTGACAACCACGCGCTCTGGGCTTATATCGACATTGTGCGCCGTTTTATAAAAGCCAGCGATGGCTGCGCGTAGCTCTGGCAAGCCTAAAGCAGATGTGTAGGGTAGCGAGGTAGTGGTGGCTAAGCTTTGCATCGCGAGCAATACATCAGGCGGCGCACCAAAATCAGGCTCACCAATATTGAACTTTATGACGTGGTGCCCTTGGGCTTCTAACGCCGCCGCCTTTGCCCCAAACGCCATTGCAAAAAAAGGTGAGATAGCCTGCGCACGCTGTGAATATTTCAAATGATACAACCTGATTTATTAAACAAAATAGTAAAAATGTAAGCCGCCTATTCTGCCATTTTTACGGCTATAACGCAGCATTAAATACCTATTCAGAACGGCTAAATACTTACCATAAAAACAGCGCTGATGGCACTTGCCAGGCCCATTGTCAGGTTAATTGTCAAGAGCAATAGCTGCCCTGCATTTCTTGCTGTGAACAGAGGAGTAGATTTAGTTTTATCGCACTGTTATCGCACTTTTATCGCACTTTTTTTGCCAATTGAAATGGGAGTATATCTACTCGTTAGTTTATTTCTTAAAGCTTCATAGTGACTTGCACCATGATCAAAAATTTCACATTTTTCTTGACCAAGAGGATATTACTGTGACAAATTAAAATGCAAATGATAACGATTACTATTTGCATTAGATATTCAAGTGAAACTAAAACCCATTATACCTTGCCTGATATTGTTCAATACCAGCGCTTACGCTCAGTCGCTAGTTGACCACAAAAATGGCAATAATCCCGTAGACAACGCCCCATTAGAACGAATGGTCGTGACAGGAACGCGCACCGAACTCGCTCAGTCTCAAAGCCCAGTGTCTATTTATGTGATCAGCGGCGCCCAATTACAGCAAGTCAGTCACGGTACGTTAGCAAGTGCACTGAACTTCATTCCTGGTGTGGTCACTAAGCGCAATGAGAAAGACGGTTACACAGTGCAAATGCAGGGCTTTGATGGGGATCATGTACTGGTATTACTAGACAGCCAACCGCTTATATCGCCCACTGGCTCATCAGTAGATTTAGATCAAATCAGTGTATTAAACATTGAGCGAATCGAAGTGTTGCGCGGCGCGGCGTCTGTGCTTTATGGCAGCTCGGCCATGGGCGGTGTAATTAATGTCATCACGCGTAAGCAAAGTCAAAACAGCGGGAAATTTAGGTATCAAGCCAGCAGTTATGCCCAAAACGCGTTTGATTCTAGTGATGTGGCAGGCTTGTACCAGTTAGACATTAAGCAAAATATTATGGGCTGGCAGGGAAGTGTTAGCGCGCAAAAAATTGACGATCCGGGCTTTGACTATGATGAAAACACGTTCGCACAAAGCGCCCCGAGTACAGATAAGTCTTTTGTTAATCTGGGCCTAGCTAAAGACTTCAGTGATATTCGCTTGGCGTTGAAGACACGCTATTTCAGCGATGAAAAAATTAAACTTCGCTACGCTATTCCTGGTCAAGCCGGAGACATCAGTTATCTGTCTGATGTTGAACAGTGGCAATACGATGTTAACGTCAGTAAAAGCCAAGTATGGAAAGTGAATGGGCGCTATTTACAGCACGATGAAACCAGTGGCGATTCAAATGGTTTACGGGATGCTGAAATTACGTTGGCAGAAATAGACAGCCAATACCAATGGCAATTGGGTAGCACTGCGCTTGTTTCGGGCCTGATTCTTCATCGGGATGAGTTGTATCAAATAAAGCAGGGCAGTAGCCCAGATGTGACCGGAACAATTGAGGTGGACGACCAAAGTCGCGACAGCGTTGAAGCGTATACTCAGGCCAGTTGGTTGTATGGCGATCACGAATTGGTGGCGGGCGTTCGTGTTCAGAATGACAGTGACTTTGGGGTACATTCTGCAGCACGGTTGAACGGTTTGTTCACACTCAACAATGATAAAAATGACCTGTGGCAATTACGGGTAGGAGCGGGGCAAAGTTATCGTGTGCCGACCTTAAAAGAGCGCTTTTACGTATTCGATCACAGTAACTTAGGTTATATGGTGCTGGGCAATGATGAACTTGACCCAGAGACCGCGCTAAGTGGCAACGTTGAGCTTAGTTACCATGGCAGTGTTACGCGATTGTTTGGTGCAAACAATACGCCAAACGCCTATCCCCGTTTATCGTTGCGGGCGAATATTCACTACGCTAAAGCGCAAGACTTCATTAACACGGTGACCGATGTTGAGGCATCTGCGCAAACCGGGCTGCTGATTTCCCGCTATGAAAATGTCGACCAAACCTATATGAAAGGTGCGGATCTGTCGCTCAAACTTAGCTGGCAAAAAGTGGATTATCAGCTGAGCTACAGTTACTTGCACGCCACAGATGGCGACGATAACTACTTAGCGGATCGTCCTACTCACCAAATCAAGTCCAATCTAAATTGGCAGCTTCCCTTTGATATTAACGCCTTAGCTTACGTTGTGTATGAAGCCAAAGAGCACCCCAGTAGTACCCAAACCGGGGTGAAGAAAGACAATTGGCTCAGCGTAAATGTAAGCGTAAATCAACACATAAACGATCAATGGCAGTGGAACGCTGGTATCGACAACCTCTTCGATGAGCATCAAGACAGTGACGCTATCGCTCAAGGTTTACTGGACGTGAGGCCGCTTTCCAGCCAGCGAGTATTCGTCGGCGTTACCTATCAATTCTATTAAAACACACTAAAGAAAAGGAAAAATCCATGAAAATCAGTTATCTCGCTAGTTTGAGTGCCGTAATGCTACTGACCGCCTGTGGTGGTTCAAGCTCAAGCAGCGACAGTGTAGAGCCGTCTCCTACTGAGCCCACCACGCCGGTAGTGGAAGAGGGCGCTATAGTCGGGCCGTTCAGCACAGGTACTACGTCAGAGCCAACACGTGTGTATTTTGATTTAGACACAGGAGCGGCGCTTGAGTTAACTGCTGAAGAAGCGGCTGAAAATAGCGTCTGGGATATCGCATTTCAGCGCACAAAGGTGTACTTGAATACCCATAGTGATAACAGTGTGGGCGTATTTTTCACTGATGTTAACAGTGATTTTTATGATGAAACGGGTGCAGCGGTCGTCGATAGCTTTTTGAATGCCGATGCAGACTCAGAGCTAGATGATTATCTTGCCATCAGTGTGACGGACATCCCCGAGGAAGCAAGTTTTGTCGGTGACAGCGAAGAAAGTGTGATTGGTGATAAGTTCTATGATTACAACATGACAACTCACGTGGTAACTGCCAACGACGACCGTTATTTTATCGTTGACTCAGATGACGCTTACACTAAATTTCGGGTCACGGATTTAACCACACAGGGGCGTACGCTATCGAGCATTACGTTTGGGGTAGCGATGCAAGACACCCTCGCAGGAGACACCGAGTTTGGAGCAGAATCAGCCCTGACTATCAACACCGCTGATTGCACTGATGACATATACGTTGATTTTGGCTTAGGCGCAGTGATGTCGGCCACGGATGCTTGGGATATCACATTAACGTGTACAACCGTTGATGATATTACCGGGGCCGAATTTGATATCCATATCGCTGAGGATGCTACAGCCTTGGTTGATGACGCCAATGCGTATGATGCAATAGACAGCGAAGCCGCACAGTTTTATGGCTTTACCTCAGACGTTACCCAAGAATTGGCGTTTGATGCGAACTCTTGGTACCAGTACAACCTAAACGGTGGCCATTTGCTTTGGTCGCAATACGGCGTGTATTTAGTCAAAACCAGCGACGCCACGTTCAAAATGCAGATCACCAGCTATTACGATGAAGCAGGAACCTCAGGTAATTACAGCTTCCGCTATGATGAACTAGCAAGCGAGTAACTCGTTTATATCGGCTTATTTTAGCGCGATAAACCATGCCGGTTTGGGTGAGTGACTCAACCAAATCGACATGGCTTAGCGGCTAAAAGAACGTCATTGATTGACTGTTTATTGGAACAACCATGTACAAGTATCTTAGTTTTATTTTGTTTCTTACTACAACGTTTATACACGCACCGGTTCAAGCTGATGTTTCAGCAAGAGCGGGTGACAAGGGGGCGGCGCAAAGTATGCGAATTATTGCCTCCGGTGGCAGCATAACTGAAGTCATTTACGCCTTAGGCAAAGAGCAATATCTCGTGGCCACCGACAGCACAAGTTTGTATCCAGCTGAGGCCGCGGCTCTGCCTAAACTGGGGTATTTTCGCCAGCTTAGCACGGAAGGTATTCTGGGCTTTGCACCGACCCATTTATTTGGTGCACAGGCCACGGGCCCAGAAACGCTAGCAACGCAACTTGAGTCTGCTGGTATAAAGGTGCACATTTTTACAGAGCAGCGTGATTTAAGTGGGTTGCAGCAGATGATCAGCGAAATGGGACAGCTGTTAGATACCCCAAACAAAGCGCAAGCATTAAATACTCAGATTGAACAGCAGGTTGCAAAACTGAAGTATGAAGCACGCATACGCTCGCAAGACTCAAGGGAAAAGCAAGGTGCCATTACTGCATTATTTGTGATGTCTGATAGCGACAGAGGTTTAACCGTGGCCGGGGGAAATACAGTACCTCAATCTTTGTTTGATGATGCTGGCATTATCAACGCAGCAAAAGATTTGCCTGATTATAAAGTGATGGATAATGAGTCTATATTGGCGGCCAACCCAGATATTATTTTTGTTGCTAGCCATCGCGCTAAAGAGCCTGATGCCTTAGCTCGCTTGTGTCAGCATCCAGCACTTAAAGCGACTAACGCAGGGCGCAACTGCGTAATCAGTACGATGGAAAGCAGCAGTGCACTGGGATTATCGCCTCGCTACCCTGACGCTCTTAAACGAATTATTCAGAAAACGGCGGCATTTTACGCCCCCGAACTAGCACATGCACAGTAAAGCGTCGGCCGTCAATTTACAGCTTAGTTTGAACGCGAGGCGTCAAAGGCATCTGCGCGGGTTTGTGTTCGGGTCAATACTCGCTGGCGTAATTCTTTTAGTGGGTATGCAATCTGGTAGTTTTGAGCAATCCGCAGGGATCTTAGCCGATGTCATATTGCAAAAAGTTCACCAACAGACGTTATCACAAGAACAGTATTTACAGTGGTATGTGTTTTCTGAATTGCGGGCACCGCGCATGGTCATGGCTATGTTTGTCGGTGCACTATTGGCAATGTCTGGCTGCGCAATGCAAGGCTTGGTGCGAAACCCGCTAGCGGACCCAGGGCTGATAGGTATTTCAGGCGGGGCCGCCGCTGCAGCGGCTACTGCACTGGCATTAATTAATCACTTTCCCGAACTTGAAGCGGGCGGGCAGTATTTGATTGCGTTTAGCGCCTTCATTGGCGCTTTGTTGGCCGTGTGGATTGTGTTGATCGTAGCGCGTACGCCAGCGGGTATGGCGATTTCTTCGTTGATCTTGGCAGGCGTTGCGGTGAATGCGTTAGCGGGCACGCATATTGGCGCTATTAGCTACATGGCAAACGATGATGCACTGCGACAAATTACTTACTGGACTATGGGGAGTTTAGGCGGGGTAACCTGGTCAAAAGTGCTGTTTGTAGGTGCTTTAAGCGTGCCAATCATTGCTCTGTATATGCACTTACGCCAGCCCCTTAATCTGTTTGCATTGGGGGAAAACGAAGCCCAATGTATGGGGCTTGAGGTGAATAAATACAAACGTTTTATTCTGTGGCTGGTGGCTTTTTCTGTGGCACTCGCTACGGCATTATGCGGGATAATCGGTTTTGTTGGTTTGGTCGTGCCGCATATTGCCCGCACATTATTCGGGGCGGATCACAAATACTTAATGCCTGCATGCGGTTTATTAGGAGCAATCTTAATGTTGGCTGCCGATACCGCCTCACGCGCGCTATTTCCGCCACTGGAAATACCCATAGGTATTGTTACCTCAGCCGTTGGTGCACCGTTCTTTTTATACCTGTTAGCCAAACAGAAAAGGGGAGGGGCAATTGCTTAACCGATATGCTTGAACTTGAAAAAATAGCCCTGTATCACGGCGAAACCCCGTTGCTCAACGGATTGGATATAACCTTAAAAGTTGGTGAGTTTGCCACCGTCATAGGTGAAAACGGTTGCGGAAAATCTACCTTATTGCGTTGCATTGCGGGTTTACATAGCCACTACAGTGGTCGTGTGGCCCTTAATGATCGGGAACTAAGCGGCTGGAACACCAAAACGTTAGCAACACAACGTGCTTTTGTTAATCAACATAACCAAGTGCAATTCGCGTTTTTGACTGAAGAAGTGCTGCAACTTGGGCGCATGAATCAAAAAGAAACCTTAGCGCAAAGCACTGAGCTAATTTGCCAAGTGGCAGAGCAACTTAGTATTGGCCATTTATTTGGCCGTGATGTACGTACTTTGTCTGGGGGAGAGCGTCAGCGAGTGTTTATCGCCAAAGCACTCGTGCAGCTGTTACCCAATGCGAATACAGCAAAGTACGAAGGTGCATTTGAAGGTAAATTGCTGCTGCTCGACGAGCCCACGTCAGCACTCGATTTTCGCTTTCAAAAAGCCATGATGGACGTTATCAAAAGCTACTGTCAGCAAGGGCTCAGTGTGATGTGTGTCAGTCATGACATGAATTTAGTACTACCGTACGCAAATCAAGTCATTTTGCTTGCCAATGGGCGTTGCCTTGCACAAGGTCAGGTGTGTGAGGTGATCAATGAGCAAAATCTGCAACTGTGTTTCGGGGTAACGCCGACATTAATTCCACAAGCCAACAGTGTGCCTTTTATTACCCACTGATGGTGTCAACCTATTGAATAAAGGAAGAAAAATGAAAATAGACCAATATATATTCGATGCAAAAACTCTTGTACGCCAACAGCATAGTGGGGTGCTGAGTACCCATTCACAATCTGTTGCCGGCTACCCGTTTGGTTCGGTGGTACCGTTTTACATGACCCCTGAAGGTAATCTAGTTACCTACATTAGCCAAATTGCCCAGCATACGCGCAATATTAAAGGCAACCCAAAAGTGTCAGTGACGATATTTGATACCTTACAAGATGATTCACAAGCGAACGGCCGAGTCACCTTTTTGGGCGACGCAGAGCTAGTAGAAGATGCGCATATAACTGAGCAGTACTTAGCTTTATTCCCTAGGGCCAAAGCTTATAAGAAAACCCATGACTTCTCGTTTTATCAAATTAAAGCTGAGCGCATTCGTTACATAGGCGGTTTCGGTAAGATCTTTTGGATCAACAAAGAAAACTGGCTTACGGGTTCAGCCGAGAGTGATTGGCAGCAAGTCAGTAGCGGTATCATTGAGCACATGAACGAGGACCACCAAGAAGCGATGGCCTTGATCGTTGAAGACCAATTCGGTATTCAGGCCAAGCAGTTGGTGATGCTTTCTGCTTTTTATGAAGGGGCGCACATACAGGCAGACGAAAAGATAGTTTATTTGCCCTTTGAAAAACCATGTTTGAATGCACAAGCTGTTCGTGAACAATTAGTTGCGGCTACCCATGCGGCAAGAGCAAACCTGTCGCCAGCAGTAGTGAACGAATAAAACGCTCTCGCCGTAAGTTATATTATTTATAAGCTTGGGGGTGTTCTCATATGTGAGCACTTATACATGCGCAGTTATAGGAGCTCACATATATGAAATAACTTCAAAGCACAGTGTGTTTTTTTGACGTTACTTGCTCTAAGACTGAGCTCACACAATACGGCCAAATGTAATGAGTGCATTTGGCCGTATATCTTATTTATCAAACAAGCTTTTTTCTTTTGCACGGCGCTTAACAAGGTGAGCATTTACTTTTCCCGCAGCCTTGCGCCATACACTGAATTGGTCGCTAGCACCTGTGTAATCGCCTTTATTAAGCAATCGCAATAAGGTGGATTTGTACAAGTTACCCATGCCGATGTTGTAACCTAAGCACACCAACGCACTAAATTGATTGTTGTTAACAGGCACTTTTACTAACTTGCTCATTTGGTCTTCTATTTTGAGTAAATCGTTTTTAAGGAATACTTCTGCTTGAGGGGCGTTAATTTCCATGCCTTGCTTAACCCCAGCTTTGTGACCATACCCGATTAACCAATGGCCTGCTGGGCCTCGATACGCTTTTAGGCGCACGCCTTCTGATTCTTTAATAATATCAATGCACGCTTGGTTAGTGGTTCTTTGCGCTGATGAAGTGAGCGGCGGGGTATCATGAGGTAAATCTGAGCTGGTTTTCTGGGTTGCACAACCACTAAGTAAGACCGTGGCTGAAAATATTAGCTGATAGAGTGAATGGATTTTCATAAATGTCCTTTTTAATAATGCTAGCGCTGAATATATGTTCCCTGCATTCGCTGCTCGCTAGCGATTGGTAGTATTCGCCTACTAAGTAAAACCGCTCCTTATTATTTTGCAAGTTTACTGTTTTTGAGCACAAAGTGATTGCGATTTTTAGTGTTAAACTGACCTCGTGCAGATGAATAGCAATGATATCAATGCGCCTAAAATAACAATTCAAAAATCACTGTTGGACGCCGAAAATGATTTATATTTTACTTATTAATACCTTGCTGGTGGCGGCGGTGGTCATGCTGCATTACGCGTTTTTACATCGTATTGTGCGCTTACTGCCTAAAATGAAAATTCGACATAGTTTTCGCATTGTTTTTGGTGTTTTCGGTGCACTTATCGCCCATATCTGCGAAATATGGATATTTGCATTGGCCTACTATGTTATGCATAAGCTTGAAGGGTGGGGCACTCTCGTTGGAAATTTCGAAGGCAGTTTGCTCGACTGTGCTTACTTTTCATTTACCGTGTATACCACGGTTGGCTTTGGGGACATTGAGCCGTTAGGGGCGTTACGCTATTTAACCGGAATTGAATCTTTGACAGGGTTAGTACTCATCACGTGGACAGCCTCTTTCTTATATTTTGAAATGCAACGTCATTGGGATAACGTGTAATGTATTGATGAATAGGCGAAAAACACCTATTTCGAATGCCTAGCAAGGACTAAAGTCTAATGGCGTATGGTTGAAGTAAAACTAAATTAACTAGAATAGATACATTTTGACGCAGATGCGCAAATTACATTGAACATCGTGAAGCGTACCAAAATAGTTGCCTCACCTGCTCCCGCTGGTAGCAATATTGTCTAACTCGGTTTAATCACTTACATATTTTAAGTGTTGCATTTCTTGTAGAGACTACTTTAGGTATTACGTATGACCAAGTTAACAGAAGCTATTTCAGTCAAGACCATAGACGTCCCGTTAAATAACAACAATTTTGTTAAATCTCTGCTAAATCACTTATCCGGTTCTCTGCAAGATATTATTGGGCTTGAAGAAGCTGAAGGGTTTATCTCCATTGTTGGCAGTAAACTTGGTGAGCAAATAGATTTTCAATATCGAGAAGCGCTTAATGTTGAAAAGTTATCACGAACTCAGCTTACTGAGGTATTAATTGATCTCAAGGCTAGAATTGACGGTGACTTTTACGTACTTGAAGAGTTTCCCGATAAGATAGTGTTTGGCAACAAGCATTGCCCCTTTGGCTCTGATGTTTTCGATCGGCCGGCGCTATGTATGATGACGTCCAATGTATTTGGGGTGATTGCTGCCGAAAATACTGGTTATGCAAAAGTGTCGATAGATGAATCAATTGCCAGAAATCATGACCATTGTAAGGTTACTGTTTATCTTAGCCCAGATGATACAGCAGATGGGCGAGAGTATTATTGTAGTGATTAGTTTTTGAATAAAGACGTCGCCTTCAAAAGCATTTTAAATGCTTATTCCCTGCCTACCGCTATATGCAACAAACACGGTGAGTTGTTAGAGTGCAGTGGCTCATTTCAAAAGTTGTGGCCTAGTCATCTTAGCCGCAACGTTCGTGATATGTTTCTTGAGAGCACACGTTGGCAAAATGACTGGCGCATGGTTCGGCGTAACAAAATCATTGAATTAATTGAAACTCGGTTATGCGAACCTCTTCATCATCACATGTTGAGAACATCCAGATTAGGCGTACACGATGGAGAGTTGCTGTTTTTAATCGAACTTCATCCGCGCAAAGAATTTACCGAGGGTTTTAAAAGCCTTGCCGGCTATTATCTACTCAGCCAGCGGCAAAAGCATCGCTCTCATATGATCAACTTACAAATGCAAAATGCGATCAAGGAGTCATACACTGACCCATTAACCAGGATTGCTAACAGGCGTGCATTTGACGAGCGAATTCAAGAAACTTGGCAGGACGCAATTTTGAGCCGTCATCCTGTGGTGCTGTTAAGTGTAGATATAGATCATTTTAAATTGATTAATGACAAGCTTGGGCATAGTCGCGGTGACGAAATACTCGTTCAAGTTGCACAGTGCCTAGATAAGTTGTTATCTCGTGGCCAAGATGTGGTCGCTAGAGTAGGGGGGGAGGAGTTTTCTATGATTTTGCCTGACACGCAGCCTGATGGTGGTCGATTAAAGGCGCTCTCTGCCGTTACGGCAATAGAAATGTTGCGCATTCCTCACCCTGCATCGCCAGTTGCAGAATTTGTCACTATCTCTTTGGGCTGTTCCTCATATGAACCTAGACCAGGTGACAATGTAAAGGAGCTGATTACTGCGGCTGATAAAGCCTTGTACTTTGCTAAAAAAGCAGGCCGCAACTGTGCAAGTTATACGGACGTTAAGAAACAAACTGTGTCTTTAATAACAGCATAAATCAACGTGCGGTGCGCAGTGTCGTAGCCTTTCGTTTTACTTCCGTCTTTTAGTCTATCGCTGAAAAATACCTTCCACTGTAAAGAGCACCTCCACTAAGATAGCTAGCGCTGGCGAATAACACACGCTGACGTGATAGATAGGGGAATATCACATGCCTACTATGGTATGTTGACGGCGCTAAGCCATATCCACTAACCTTTGGTTGGTAACAACAATGAGTCGCTAGCTTCACTAGATAGCCAATTTCACTTAGTAGGTAACTCAATGAGCAAAATAAAGCACAGTATGTGGTATCTAGGGCTAGTGTTGATGGCAAACTCTGTATTAAGCCAAGAGCAAAAACGCATGGGTGAAAATCATGGGCCCTTATCTGATCCCAAATGGCAGTTAATCGATGATTTTGAAGCCAAAGATAGTGTTGCTTCATGGATAAAAGCAGATACCAAAAATGAAACCAAGCCCTTTGTTGCCAAACCTCAAGTTACAAAACGACGTACTGAAAAACTCAAAGGTAACAGTAATAGCTACATGCTGAAAAAGGCTGCACAAGAGGGAGTAATAGGTAATCGCAAAGCACTGACCTTTAAAGCGCTACCGCAAATTGTTGAAGTGGGTGAAACCTACACCTTTTACACACGTATTAATGTGGCGGCTTTTCCCAACAACCATGCTTTTGGTCTTAGCAATATGGGCCCAGAGGATATTAAAAAGCACGATTATAATGCCTTTGAAGCTACTCTTAGAGTCACAGATAAACGTGAATCGAGTGGCCTTAAAAATACCGGTGCACTCATGGTCAAAGTGTCTGGTGGTTATGCCAATGTTAGACATAATCTTGCGAACAATGAACGAGACGCAAAACCACTTGAGCCAGGGCAGTGGTATCAAATTTGGTATGTGGTGAACAACGCACCTAAAGAGCAGGGTGGGCAAACCTATGACGTGTATTTACAAGGCGGCGGGGAGTTCCCCGAGCAGACGTTGGTGTATAAAAACGCATCATTTCGAATGCAACGTGAGTGGCCACTGACGTATTTTTTAATGAATTGTAATACCGGCCCACACGATAAGCCTTATGGCAATGGCGGCCTTAAATATGATGATATTTACATGACAAAAGGAATTGAGTTAACAAGCCCGAGTTAGGAAAATAGCGTGTGTAGGTAAACTGCAGCACTCACATAGTATCAGATTTTCCAGCTCGATAGATTGAACAGGCAAGACAGCTTTTTATAATCATAAATCGGAAGTTCGTTCGCTATAAATTGAGTAGGCGCTTTCGGTGCCGAAGCGGTCATAGTGTTAATACCCCATCAATATAAACGACTCAAAGGACTTACTACGCCATTAGCGCCTTGCTAACAAAGACAGCCATCTTGCTAACAGAGACAGCCATCTTTAAAATCGTATAAAAAGCTCGTTTGCTTAGAGGGGGGAATTACCCTAAACAAGCGTTAAGGCACTTTTTGATCTGAATGATTGGGGATTTTTACTGGAATATTAAGCGTTGAGGGAGAAAACGGCGCGCAAGGTCAATTTTTAGGCAAACGCCTACGTTACAAGAGATGCATTAGATGTGTTAGTTGCAATGTCTTATGCGCGTTTTAACAACGCTTTCGCTTTGGTCATTCCTCGCAGCCGTTGATGATGGGGGTGGCGTTTGAACGCATTCATCATTTGCTCCGCACCTGCGGCGTAGCAGAAGTGTTTTTCAAACTCAGTGGTTAAGGTTAGCCACTGAGCAGAATCTAAGCCGAGTCGTTCTAAAATTGGGCTTTGAGTATTGTCGATATGACCTGCCTTATCATCACGAATACAGCGGCCTGTTGTATCTACCAGCTCACAATAGTCTTTCAGTGAGTAGGGGATCCCTTTGGGCATTTTCTCACGAGGATTGCCCACAAAGGGTGTTAAAACGCTCGGTTGAGGTTGTTTGTTTTTAGCGGCGTGAATGCGTTTTTTGATACTGGTGTGCTTTGATGTTTCTGGTGTTTTTTCCATTTTTGCACGAATGGGATTCAAGTCCACATAGGCCATACAAGCTAGTACGGCACTTTCATCCAACAAAGCTTGAGATTTAAACCTTCCTTCCCAGAAACGACCAGTGCAGCCGTCTTCTTTATTGGCTTCGCGAGCAATATACTCATTCAAGTCACGCATAAACCAGCTTATGTCGTACAAACGTTGCCGATAGGTTTCAACGGTTTCATCAAAGGTGATTAGCTCTCCTTGGCTCAGCGTATCGCCATTCATGAATTTCTGAGTTAGCAATGTGCCTCTGTGCAGCTTGTGATAGCGCCTCAACACTTCATCGTTATCCCAATTATCAGCCAAGGCTTTATCCACACAAAGCACCACGTGCGTGTGATTATTCATAACCGCATAAGCACAAATGTCTATTGCGAATACTGTCGCTAGAAACAATAAACGTTCTTCTACCCAGCCTCGGCGATGCTCGTAACTTTGCCCAGAGTGCTTGTCAGTGCCACATAAATATGATTGACGGACACATCGGGAAACGCAATGGTAATAGGGCGTATCGATTAAACTAATTTGGCTTTTTCGAGGTTGAGGCATAATTTATCTACCTGACAGAATGAAACACAAATTAAGTGTAGTTCAGCCTATAAAATTGACCATTTTTATCATGGGTGTCTCTCTTTTTGGTGTGGTTAGGTGTCTCTCTTTTTGGTGTGGTTAGGGCTTACGCCCAAACAACATGCCTCAGGTAACATGAATAAAATGGGCGGTATTACCAAACGTGGTGACCGTTACTTACGCAAGCAGCTGATACACGGTGCCAGAGCCTTGGTCAGTCGCGCAGCAAAAAGCACCGACCCGTTATCAGTATGGGCGACCAAGCTTCGCGCTACCAAACCATTTAATGTAGTGGCCGTAGCGGTTGCACATCGTTTAGCACGTTTAATCTGGATACTGCTCACGCGCCAAGAACGTTATCGCGTAGCGCCTACTTCTATAGAGATGGGCGCTTAATATGAAACAGTTTACGTTATCCCAGTTTTGCTCAATTCCGTTCTGGACAAAGGCTCTTAGCCTGTGTGGGTGTTGTGGAAGGCAAGGCTTGGGATAACACTTTTTGCCCAACCCGGTTAGTCATTAAATGATGAAGAAAACGGTCTACCCTACCTCATCAAAGCCTGACTAGGACAAGGATTATTAATCCGAGTGGGTGTTTTAAAGGCGATGTGGTTCGGAGTTAATCAGAGGCCAGACATGGCTAAACCATGTCTAATAAAGAGCCTGAATATATGTCAGAACTAAGCCATTTTTAGACTGCCTTCAGCACAATAAACTAGCGGTAAAAAAATATTAAGAACGTAATTCATGCTGATAATCAGCACGAAGAGATAGGTAATGCGTTGACATATCGGGAGCGTCCATATATGTCTTTCTTTTTGTTCGTGGGGCGGCTTCGCCATTAGCGCCCCTTAGCTTAAAGTTAGGCACTAGGGCCCGTCAGATAATTTTACACACGATAAGCTGAAGCTTGATAATATTATATTTAACGATCTGATATATATATGTATATTGCTCCTGGCTCAATAATTGCTTTGAACGAGGTTGTTATAACTTAAATTTATAAAAGGATTATTTAATGAAACCTAATCGAATATTTTCAGGAATTATTTTATTTGTAGTAGCTTCTTCTGCTTACGCTGGGTTAATTCCCGTATCAGAAGTAACTGCATCAAGTACATTTTACAGCTATAGCACTGATAACCTAGTTAGCGGCTCGGGCCTTTCTGGTAATACACATGACGGTAATTGGGAGAACAAGTGGCTAGCAAACGAGACCGTAACAGGCACTCTTGTCTTCAATTTTGGCTCAATATTTGATATTTCTTCATCCTCTATCTGGAATTATGGTGGTGGTTGCTGCGGCACTACACGCTCAGTTAAAGATCTAGGTATTGAGGCCTCCCTTGATGGAATTACATACTCCTCTATTGGAAGCTTTATATTAAATCAATCCACCGACCCGCTTATTTTAGCAGATACAATTTTTCTAGATACGACAGCTCAATATATCAAGTTTAACTTGAATTCCAATTATGGCGCTAACTATACAGGCCTAAGCGAGGTTCAGTTTAATGGCGTGGCTGCATCCGTTTCTGAGCCAACAAGTATTGCTTTATTGACGCTTGGTTTAGCTGGGATTGGATTTTCAAGAAAAAAGAATGCAAATTAAAATATTAATAAAAGCATAAAAAATCCTCGAATCTATCGGGGATTTTTTATGCCTAACGCCTTGCACCAGCGGATTCCATAATCTGTCGCGCCTTTTGCAAAGAAACGCAAAAGTCCCGCCAATTTATTCCACCGCTGTGCAAGGCGTTATACCTAAAAGGAAATTAAACTAAAATGGAAATTTATAGGGCTGATAAAACTAAAGTTGAAGCTGCCTCAATTGTTTTTGATTTATATCGTCAATTTTATGGGCAACCGACAAATTTGAACGCTTCTACTGAATTCTTATCTGAGCGTTTCGAGAAAATGGATTCAAGATTCTTTATTACACTCAGTTCAGATGGAGAACCTTTAGGATTTATTCAGCTTTATCCTTCATTTTCATCTGTTGCTATGAAAAAGGTGTGGTATTTAAACGACTTGTTCGTTGTGCAGAGTGCTAGAGGTAAAGGTGTGGCTAGTGCAATGGTAGATCATGTAAAAACATACGCCAAAGAAAATGACAGCTTCTCTTTAAAATTAGCAACTGCAGTTGACAATGTTCCAGCAAAAGCTCTCTATGAAAAACACGGTTATAGCAAAGTAACTGCATTTGACCATTATGTTCTCCGAACAGACACGGTATAACAACCCAATCAACACTCTCACTTCGTTCGCTGGGACGCATACACACGGGGCGGCTTCGCCATTATGCCCTACGTGCCTGCACCCCTTATTTAGACGTTATTGACAGATCGCCAACCCATCACAGTGAGCATTCGATTATAAATTCATGAGCGTCGGGAAATGGCACTTAGCCGCCTTTTTAATTTGGTTAAGCTCTCTATTGGCGACATGAAACTTCGAATTCCTTTTCTGTTCACCTCAACTTTTCTTCAACTTCTCGTGTTTTTATAAAATGTTCGATCACTACCGGCCTGTGGCCTGATACCTACAGCGACATATAATACCAATCCGCATTAATAAGTACCCCCTCAGAATGCGTCCAGCGGTTTTTGATTAAGGCGTCGCTATGAAGTAATGGTTGTGTCCCTTTCGAATAGTGAGAACGCAGAGCAAAAGCTGCTGGGGCATTACTTGCAGGCGAGTTTTAAAACGGCTTACACTGCGTTGCATGACTTCGAAAGAGAACTAGTTTTCTTTTAATAAAGAGCTGTCAGTCATGCGCCTTGTTTAAGCCTTTTAAACTCTCGCTGAGTGATCACTTATTAACGTGGAATGGTGTAACGCCCACGTGATTCAGTTAAATCCAGTGTATTCAGTTCAATTCATTTAATTTCCAGAGTGATTCACTTTGCTTCACTTAAGTTTTAGGTGTGTTTATTAGGCAATTTATTCTGTGTCATTGTGTTAATTCGTCGTTAGTCAATTTCAAAGGCAGCAAAAAAACATATTCCACCTTGTGAATAAATACACGCGGTCACGCACGTTGTATAGCGGAACCACTCTATCGAACATGTAAAGGAAAGATCATGGATACTAGAATCGTTACGTACAATCAGCGAGAGCCTGATGTTCAGACCGGGCATCTATCTGCCCCCCGTTTTTTTCGAAAATTGCAGCGTGACTGCTGGAAGCGCTATTGGTTGATGCTGTGCAGCATATTCGTATTGGGCGCGAGCCAAGTTCAGGCCGCAGATTTGGTTAACGGCGGTTCAGTCTCAGGCGCTATCTCGGTAGCGGGTGAGGAAGATACCTGGACCTTTAGCGCCACCGCGGGAGAGCGGATCAATCTTCAAGTGGTGGATTTAGAGCGAAACGATTTAATTCCTTATGTCACGCTATATGCTCCGGATGGCACAGCAGTAACGTCGGCTAGTAATTATACAGTAGCGAATATTTATAATGCTGACGCTTCACAAAGCGGTATCTATTCCGTTGTAGTTCGAGACGGCACAAGTCGAGGCGAACAACTAGGCGATTATGAGATTCACTTTGTTAAATCACTGGGTGCTAATGAAAATGGCTCGCTGATTAATGGTAGCTCTGTCAATGGAGATATCACCTTAGGTGACTTAGATACCTGGACATTTGAAGCCACCGAAGGGGAGTTGTTAAATATTCAGCTAGTAGATTTGGACGACGGGGGATTCTTCCCGCTGATGGCGCTTTACGCACCAGATGGCAGCCGAGTGGGGCATGTTAGCAATTATACGGTGGCGAATTTTTATAACACTTCTGCTTCGCAAACAGGCACGTATACCTTGATGGTGCAAGATGGAACAAGCCGACGGGAGCAGGTGGGTAATTATGAAATTCACTTTGTTAAATCACTGGGTGCTAATGAAAATGGCTCGCTGATAAATGGCAGCTCCGTAAGCGGTGATATCACCTTAGGTGACTTAGATACCTGGACATTTGAAGCCACCGAAGGGGAGTTGTTAAATATTCAGCTAGTAGATTTGGACGACGGGGGATTCTTCCCGCTGATGGCGCTTTACGCACCAGATGGCAGCCGAGTGGGGCATGTTAGCAATTATACGGTGGCAAATTTCTATAACACTTCTGCTTCGCAAACAGGCACGTATACCTTGATGGTGCAAGATGGAACAAGCCGACGGGAGCAGGTGGGTAATTATGAAATTCACTTTGCCAAATCACTGGGTGCTAATGAACATGGTTCGCTGATAAATGGTGGCTCCGTCAGCGGTGATATCACCTTAGGTGACTTAGATACCTGGACATTTAGCGCGAGTGCAGGTGAACGTTTACATATCCAATTGTCGGATGTGGATCGGAATAACTATTTTCCATGGATGGTGCTTTATTCACCTGAAGGGGAGAGACTGAGTCAGTCTGGTAATTACTCTGTGGCGAGTATAAGAAATCTTCTCGCTACGCAGACCGGCACTTACACATTATTAGTACAAGATGGAACAAGTCGACGTGATCAAACCGCTGATTATGAAATTTACTTTGCTAAATCACTCGGTGCGAATGAACATGGGAAGTTGAGTGGTGCTGGCTCCTATTTTGAAACGGTGACGCAAGGTGACTTGGATACGTTCACCTTTGATGGGGCTGTGGGAGATGAAGTAACGTTAGTCATGCGTGAAATTGACGCCATAAACTTATACCCCTTTATGACTGTACATGGTCCCGATGGCAGTTACCTTACGAACGCAGGCGACTATTCCAGCGCTGGACTCTATAATTTAAGCCTGCCAATGGATGGCACGTATACACTGGTGCTAAGTGATGGGACATCAGGCAAAGATCAGATTGGCGACTACGTCCTAGAGTTTAATTTGCCTACCGCGGCCCCTGATCCGCAAAAACCTATTGCGTCAGCGTCTTCTGCGCCAACGGTATATAAAGATCAGGTTATTCAACTCAATGGTTCGGGTTCGTTTGACCCCGACGACGCACCAGAGCCACTCTCGTACAGCTGGACATTGGTCTCTACCCCTGATCTCAGCGGTTTGACACAAGCTGATATCACCAATGCACAAAGCTCAAATGCCACGGTTCAGCCAGACGTATATGGAGAGTATAGATTTGAGCTTGAAGTGAACGACGGCTTACTTACAGACAGCGCTATTGTTACGGTGACAGTGGTGAACCGTGCACCCACCGCCCATGCCGGTGCAGATCAAAACGCTGAGCTAAACGCGCTTACACAACTTGATGGCAGTGCATCTAGTGATCCTGACGGGGATTTACTCACTTACGTTTGGACCATTAGTGCCGTTCCAGCAGGCAGTAACCTTGAACAATTGCAAAATGCTTCAAGTGTAAACCCAAGCTTTACGCCTGATGTGGCGGGTGACTATGTATTCAGCCTTGTAGTAGATGATGGCGAAAATAGCAGTACAGGTGATTCAGTCGTGGTACGGGTCGCTGAAGCAAATGTAGCGCCGCAAGCCGATGTCCAAGTCAGCGGTGAAATGCTAACCGGTACGCAAGTCACCCTTGATGGCAGCACAAGTGTTGATAACGACAATGGGCCTCAGGCATTGACCTACAGCTGGCAAGTGCTCAGTGTGCCAACAGGTAGTGCAGTTTCCAGTCAGAGTTTGGTTAACCAAGGAACCCCCAACACGAGTTTTACCGCCGATGTGGCGGGCAGCTATAGCATACAATTGTCGGTTTCAGACGGCGAACTAACAGATGTCGTGGCAGTCACTGTGGTTATCAATGAAATCGTAATAAACCAGCCGCCCGTCGCTAACGCAGGGAATGATCAGCAAATCGAAATAGGCGACAGCGTCCAGGTTGATGCCTCTGCCAGCTTTGATCCAGACGAGGGCCCAGCCCCACTGTTGTTCGAATGGGTGTTTGTGTCGGTGCCACAAGGTAGCTTACTAAATAGCGAGAGTATTCAAACCACCTCAACCGGATCAGCGATGTTTGTGCCAGATGTATCGGGGGCTTATACGCTAATGGTTTCAGTGAGCGATGGTGAATTGAGCGATGGTGAATTGAGCGATTCTGATTCAGTTGTGGTTACCGTCAGTGAAAACCAAATACCGGTAGCAAATGCAGGAGAGGATCAAACAGTTGATGCAGGTGAAAGTGTGGTGCTGGATGGCTCACTGAGTTTTGATCCTGATTCAGGCCCTCAATCACTGTCTTACCTATGGGAAATTGCTTCACGCCCCCAGAATAGTGTGGCCACTATCGTTAATCAAAATAATGTGGTTGCCTTTATCGACCCCGACTTAGCTGGTTTGTATACCTTACGCTTAGTGGTTAGCGATGGGCAGGCGAGTGACTTCGACGATGTACTCATTGATGTCATAGCGCAGGTCGAACCTAAGATGTGTGATGTTGATGGCAATGACTTTGTTGATAGCTTGGACATTCGAGCTATTGCTAGACGTCGTAATGCAACAGCAGAAGAAAATGATGTTGCAGATTGGGACCAAAATGGCGTGATTAATGTGCTCGACGCCAGAGGATGTGCACTGGAGTGTGACCAACCGCGTTGCTTGTCGAGACCCGATTGATACCAGCGAGATAAGCACAAGGATGTGCTGCTTTATCTCATATGATTATCTCGATCATGACAGTGACACAAGCGTTAGAAATTACTGCAAATTCAATATATAGATAAGGAATATTCATGTTGATCAAAACCAATATCACTCATACGCTAAAACGCATAGTTCTTGCAGCAACTTTGCTTCTTGGGGTTAATCAAACGGCAAGTGCATTGCCAATACTATCGTTTAACAACGCGCAAAGTAGCGTAAACGAAACCGTTAATATCGGCGATACAGTGTCATTTGAATTATGGTTTTCCGGGTTAGAAACCGACGATGTAGGCGGGTTTGAATTTTTGCTTGGGTTCAATAACGTTGTGAGCTCTATAAATTCAGCGGTGGGCAATATCGCGTTAGATGAATTTGATATTTTTGACGTATTCGCAAACGTTAATAATATCGACGTATATGCCGTCTCTTTTGTTGACGATTTATCTGCTCAAGCTGATGAGTTCATGTTTGCTACGCTGACATTTATGGCGAGTAATGTAGGTGTTAGTCAGCTTAGTTTTAGCAATCTTATTGTGTCTGATGCGAATGCGATCGCGTTGGATATCAGTGTATTTGACGCACAAATTACAGTGCTTGACGATACAAGCAATATGCCTGTGCCTACTCCTGCGTCCTGGGGAGTATTCTTACTCGGTGCGCTAGGACTAGCCTGCAGATATAAAGGTGTTAAACCGAGCTAATACTTATGCTTACACCGACGCTAACACCGAAGAAATTACGGACGCTTACACCGACGAAAATACCTATGCTTAACCATGGGTGCGTTGCATTTGTCCATTGTTAGCTAGGGTTTACGTTTAGCGCGGCTGAGTTTAACGCCTTAAAGTCTGGTGATGCGGCAAAACCCGGGCAAATAGCGCTGAGTTTATCCCGGTACTCACTGGCTTTATGCGTGTCACCAAGGTGCAGCCAGCTCAATGCGAGTTGATGCAATGACACAGGATCAGCCGCGTTACTAAGGGCTTCAGCCTGCTCTTGCAGCGATGCTAACAGTTGAGCGGTTTGCAACTCAGGTGAAAGCTCAGTAACTAAAATATACATAGCCAAACGAGATGCTTTTTGCATCACGTTTGCTTCCCCTTGGCTAACCTCACGGTCAAGTTCAGACATGGCATTACGATATGCTTGAAGTGCCTTTTTGGTGTGACCTTGCGTGCGGTAGACGTCTGCTACATTCGACCAGAGTTGGTATAGCCCAGGGCCACCTTCTTCGGTGATGCGCTTGATTTGCGGCTCAAAAATATCCAACGCTTGTTGGTTCTCTCCGAGGTAAAAATGCAGCACTGCAATATTCGACAACAATACGGTGTGCTTTGGTTTAAGGGTTAAAGCTTGCTGATAATGTGCTTTAGCATTTTGCAAGTCACCAACACAAAACTCCAACGCCCCTAGATTGTTTAGCGTTTGGTAGTTAACAGACAACTCTGCAGCTTGGCTGAAATAATCGATAGCGCCGATTTGATCCCCTTTAAAGTAATGGGCGCGGCCTTGGGTATAAGGGATTTTCCAATTATTCGGTTCAAGCTCAGCTGCGTGCTCAAGGGCTGCTAGAATGCGCGTGAAAAGCTCAGGATCGCGGTTTTTAAGAAACATACGCATCTGGCTTTCAGCCATCTTTTGCAGGGCAGTAGTATCATTTTGATCGGCACCGAGCGCCTTGGCAAAATGTTGATTGGCGATTTCATAATCTCCCTTAACTCTGGCGAGATTGCCCAGTGCGTTTTGAATAAACACAGAGTCAGGCTTTATGGCTACCCCTTTGTTGCAATAGGTGCTGGCGTCTTCTAGGTAATTTTTGTCACTGGTTTCTAAATTTTGCTCCACTAGGGCTGCGCACATTCCTGCATAGCCATGCACTAGCTCTGGTGCACTATTGATGACGCGCTGAAAGTCAGCCATTGCGCGTAAAATAACTTGTTCTGAACGCTCACCTTCAAAATTCTGCATACCATGTAAAAAGCGTTGCAAGCTGTACCAGTCAGCAATATTAGCGATCGGGCGTTTGGTGAGTAACGTGTTCAAACCCTCTTTCAGTTGTGATTCGATGTATTGTTCAGAAGAAGACTTGCTGAAAACTCCAGACCAAACTTGCTGCATATTTTCATCACGAGATAAAAATAAACGCACCGCGATGTAGCGACCAATTTCAATTAATTCGCCGCTTATGACCAGATCGGCTTTTTTGCTACGCAATAATTCTTGCGGGCTTTGTACACTCGCATGCAAAGCAGAACTACCAACAATAAGCTGGGTTGGGCCAGCCAGCAACTGCTCAATACTGCGCGTTATATCGCTACCTCTTGGGCCTGTAATTGGCATGACAGCAACCACTTTATTGTCAATATCGACAATGCCTGCCAGCGCAGTGCTGGCGACACTGTTGTCATCGAATGGCCAAAATCGGTCTACGAGCAATACGCAAAGTAAAACAACTAGCGTGACCAGCAACAAAGGCATGCGCTTGTTTGTCTGTTTTTGACGCTCAACGTCTTCAGCTTTGTGTATATCAGGTGTGTTGCCCGATGTGTTGGCAGATGTGTTATCAGGAGAACCTTGCTGATGTGAATCTAACGAAGGGTTAAGCACTGCTGGGAGCGGGCTTTCAGCATCTTCCGCCGCTAATGTGGGAGCGTCATTGTCGTGCTGAGGTACATGTAAATGCTCATTATTTTCTGGCGCCTTTTCAGGCTCAGTGTGAGCTAGTGCTTGCTGATTTATCGCGGACGCACTGTCATGATTAGCTGTATTTTGGGTCGAGACATCGACTTCACCAGAGTCTAAATAGAGCACCCAAGCTTCTACATTTAATGCTTTTGCTACTCTTTCGATGCTCAAGGGATCGACAGGATCTCCTCGAAACACCCTACTTACCAAAGAGCGAGGTGCTTTTTCTAAGCCTTCAAGGCTTTGTATTTTATCAACTACTTCTGCCTGAGATTTAAACCCTGCGGCTAATTGTGCACTACGTAGTTTTTGTTTGGACGCTCGAATTCCTCGAGAGCGCGCTTTATTATGAGAGGTCTCTGTGGATTGTCCTTTTGTCACAGTTGCCATCCATTATTGTTATCGTCGTTTAAGGGATCTAACGGGATCATTATTAAACTAATAGACCGGAAAGTTAATCGATTTTTGAGTATTTTTTGATCAATTATTAAGCTTGTCTACGGCGAGTTGACGACTTCGTTAAATAGCATATCTTGTTTTTTCTCGTTTTGAGGGATTAACCATTGCCAAATATCAAACAAACGAATCTATAAAACTGCTTTCACTTCAATATGTTGTGGCATTTGCTAAAGTAAACGAAATTTGTTTGCTGAGAGGGCTAAATGAGCGCCTACTTAATAATTCAAGCCACAGTTCATGACTGGCAGAAATTTGCTAAATACACTGAAGTTGTACCGCCTTTGGTCGAAAAGTTTGGTGGCCAGTATATTGCCATGGGTCAGCCCGAGCTCATTGAAGGGCAAGATGCTCCGAAAAGCGTGGTGATATCTCAGTGGCCCGATTGCCAAGCGGCACACAAGTTTTGGCAGTCACCTGAATATGTACAAGCCAAGAAGCATCGTGAAGGTACAGGGCAATTTAGTGTTTTGCTAATCGACGGTTTGTCACAAACAACATTGGAGTAACTCATGTCTTTAGCGTATACCGCAGTTGCATTACAAACGCGATGTTTTGCTATTAATAAGTTAAACGTTGCCGATGCTAGGCAAAAAATGATCAAAAACATACGCACAGTGGCTGGGCAAGTACAAGGAACTAAGGGGTTTGTTGGGCCCAGTGTTAAATTAGTCGTATTACCTGAGTACTTTTTAACTAGTTTTCCATTAGGAGAATCCCTTAGCGAGTGGAAAGAAAAAGGTGCTATTGCCCAGGACGGTAAAGAGTACGAATTGCTCAGTGAAATAGCCCAGAAAAATAATATTTACCTTTCTGGCAATGTGTATGAGCTTGATCCCCATTTTCGCGATTTGTATTTTCAAACCTCATTTATTCTCGGGCCAAATGGCGACTGTGTTTTGCGCTATCGTCGTTTAGTCTCGATGTTTGCACCTACGCCCCATGATGTGCTGGACAAATACTTAGATGTATACGGTCAAGACGCCTTGTTTCCGGTGGCGAAAACCGAGCTGGGCAATTTAGCGTGCGTCGCCTCAGAAGAAATTCTATACCCTGAGATCAGCCGTTGTTTAACGATGAATGGCGCAGAGGTATTGTTGCACAGTAGCTCAGAAGTTGGCTCTGTTGAGCTAACGCCTAAAGATATCGCCAAGCGCGCCCGCGCGGTTGAGAATTTAGCCTACGTTGTGTCGGCGAATTCCGCAGGTATTGCGGATATTGATTTTCCTGCTGAGTCCACCGATGGCATGTCTAAATTAGTGGATTTTAAGGGCAGGGTTATGGCTGAGGCGGGAATGGGGGAGAGCATGGTGGCAAATGCTGAGCTTGATATCACGGCCTTACGCCGCTATCGAAACAAACCCGGTATGGGCAATATTTTGTCTCGCCAGCGAAATGAACTGTTTAGTGCGCATTACAATCAAGCTGTGTATCCGGCGAATACCATGCTCAATGCTGGTCAGCAGGTTAACGTGCCCGAACGCAGCCACTTCATTCAAACACAGCTTAATAGTATTCAAGCTTTGAAAAAAGCCGGGGTCATTTTGCCGGAGCAGTCAGATGAATAACGACATGCAAACAATGGCTGTGATCAACCCTCGCACAGGCAAAGAAGATTTTAATTTACCCTTGTTCAGTGCACAAAACGTCGTGGATATTGCTCAGCAATTAAAGCAACAACAAACACAGTGGTGGGCACTCGGTTTGAGCGGTCGCATACAGGCCCTAGAGAATTTAGCCGATGCAATGGCTGAACATAAGCCCAAGCTGGTTGCAGCCCTAGTAAACGACACCGGACGAGCAAGTGAATCGGAATTAGAAGTGGATGTGACCATAAGTGGTATACATCGTTGGTGCAAGCAAGCCCCAGGATTACTGGCCAAGTCAGAGCCTTGGGCGGCTGAAATTCCGTTTATTGAATTACAGCAAGACTATTTGCCTTACCCTTTAGTGGGGGTCATCAGCCCGTGGAATTTCCCTTTGCTGCTGTCGTTAGTCGATGCGATCCCCGCCTTGCTTGCTGGCAGTGCAGTGTTAATTAAACCCAGTGAAGTGACTTCGCGATTTGTTACGCCATTTAATGAGCTGCTTTCAAACGTACCGGCCTTACACAAGGTGCTTGATATCGTGACAGGTGCTGGCGCAACCGGTCAAGCGGTTATTGAAAACGTTGATTCGCTGTGTTTTACCGGCAGCGTTGCGACTGGTCGTCAGGTTGGTAAGGCATGTGCTGAGCGTTTTATTCCAGCGTTTTTAGAGTTAGGAGGTAAAGATCCTGCTTTGGTATGTCATGACGCAGACCCAGAGCTTGCCGCAAAAGCCTTATGTTGGGGCAGTATGGTCAACGCTGGGCAATCTTGTATGTCGTTAGAACGAGCTTATGTTCACAAAGATGTCGCCAAAGTATTTCTGACCAAATTGGTAGAAAAAGTCGATGCCCTCGCGCACAACTACCCAGACATTTACCAAGGGCAGATTGGCCCAATCATAAGCGCGAAACAAGTGGCCATTGTAGAAGCGCAATTGCAAGACGCTAAAGACAAAGGAGCGACTATTCTATGTGGCGGTGAGGTTCGTAATCTTGGCGGAGGGCGCTATTGTGCCCCGACAGTGCTGACGGATGTCACACCGGACATGCGTATTGTGAGTGACGAAACCTTTGCGGCTATTCTACCTGTTACTGTCGTCGACAGCGATGAGCAAGCTATCGCGCTGGCTAATGATTCTGAATTTGGTCTATCAGCGGCAGTGTTTAGCCAAAACGTTGATTATGCAAAGCAGGTAGCTAGCCAACTTGAAGCAGGTGCAGTCAGTATTAACGATGCGTCATTGACAGCGCTTATCCATGAAGCTGAAAAGCAATCATTCAAATATTCTGGCTTGGGCGGTTCAAGAATGGGCGCAGAGTCGATTCGCCGGTTCACTCGCAAAAAGGCTTATATCCGCAATACGGGCGTGCCGTCGCCTTGGTGGTTTTAAGCCAATTTTACGCTAGGCATTATGCTAGAAATCCCACGGCGCAGCTGGAAACAGCATGGCGCAATGATAAGAAAGTCGCTGCTAGGCGGCTTTTTTATGGTGTGGGTTCTGCACTTTGTGACGAGTATTCACGTCACAACACAGTGAATAAGCTATAAGGCAAACAGACAATGGTCTTACGCAGTCAATCGCTAAGCCAGTACTGCTAAATAAAACTGCATATTGACACCGTTTCTTGCCCTTTTTAGCCAGCGTCTTTTGTTATCGTTTCTAACTAGCGTTCTTTCCTACAGTTTATAATGACTGTTTATAACTACCGTTCTTAACAACTGTTCTTAACGACCGTTTTGAGTTGCTATGACCTAACGCTTATAGCAGAAAATATTACAAGAGCACTGAAGCGTTTCGCTGTTGTTATTAGCCAACAAAAAACGGCAAACGTAGAGCACGCTTGCCGTTAATTTATGGCTTAAAAAAACCTTTGTTAGAAAGAGTCGGGCACATGTGCCGTAGCGAGCTACACGTGCTTTTTAACCTGACTGATCAGCACCACAGATAAAGCCACCAATACACAGAAAATCATAAATGCATTTTGGTAGCTACCGTAGGCGTCGTAAATGGCACCTGTTGCCCAAATGCCTAAGCCGCCGCCAAAGGCATCTAATACCGTGATGGTACCTAATAATTTGCCTGATGCTTTAAGGCCAAAGTTGTTTACCGCATTGAGTTGCAATAAGGTGTAAAAACCGCCCCACATAAAACCAATTAAACCAACGGCAATGAGCACAGTATCTTCGCCGGTAAATAACATACCCACTAAGCCGAGTAGCATTAAACTTAAATTAGAATACAGAACGCGCCTACCGGTAATTTTGTCGGCCACTAAGCCAAATAGAAACTTACCGATGAGGGCAGGAATAAACAATACGCTGAGTCCCGCTGCGGCAGCTTGAACGCTAAACCCGAGATCCATTAGATGTAACACCAGGTTGGCCTGAAAGCCCATTATGGTGTAGAAGGTGAACATAGCGATAAAGGCAATTGACCAAAATGAACGCGTTTTAATGGCTTCTTTATACGTTAAGCCGTGTTGGGAAAGATCGGCGCTTGGCGTTTGCGCGCTGCCATCAAAACCATAGGGCTTGAGTCCCATGTCAGTGGGGCGATTGCGCAGTAAAAATAATGCCAGTAAAAATAAGCTGGATGGAATAAGAGCAGCCAATTGCATTCCTTCACGCCATGTCATGCCATCCGCTAGCCAGCCACCAAATAAAGGGGCCAGCACGGCGCCACCCAATGAAGTGCCAACCACGGCAATACCAATGGCTGTTCCGCGCAGCTTAACAAACCAGTTCGAAACCAAAATAACAGCTACGTTTAAACCACAAGCCAGCAATACAATCGCAAATGCAGCGTGAATCAAATATAGGTCGCTAATATTTTGAATATTGCCATAGGCGTAAAAGCTTAGACTGAGCACAACAGTGCCTACCATAATAAGAAACTTAACCCCAATTTTGTCGATTAACACGCCAATAATGGGAGCCAGCAGGCCGGTGATCGCTAGGGTAATGAACCCTCTTAATTTAAGATCGCCCCGAGACCAGTCACTAAATTCGGCAAGAATAGCCCCATCGAACGCGGTGATGCCGGTGATCACCATGCCGTTAGAGACTAACAAGCACGTCATGGCAATAAATACGGTGATCCAGTGCATAGGATGTCCCGCTCGTTTGCCCTTTTCGGATACTGGGCTTTCATTCGACTCTGATACTGACTGCATGGGTATTCCTCTTGTATTGTTGTTATTTCTCTGCGCAGGACAGGAATTGTTATTATTAAGTTGGCCAGTTTTTCCCGCCTACCCAAGTACCGGCGTAAGCATTAAACGTTTGAATTTTTATTGATGCCCAAATATCGACGAGATAATAAGGGTCGCTAAATAGCAGTGTTTTTGCCTGTTGAACCGTCGGGGCGTCCAGTATGTATAAAGACCCCACAATCTGTTTATCTTGCTTTAAAGGGCCTGCAACACATATTTGTGCCATGTTCGATTCCACCCAAGCAAGATGAGCGCCCAAATTTTCAAGCCGCTTATCTTGCTGGGATGGGGTTTTATCAACACAGTGAAATTGCACTAACATCGTCTTTTAATGCTCACTTATTGGGAAAAAGAACAGACGTAAAGCTGAAGCGCTTAGCTGGATAAATGCTTTGCGCGACAAGAATTAAATCGTCATCTGCTACTGAATAATAGTGCCTAGTAATTTTCATGGC
>Ga0207897_100167_pt1 | contig 29552 bp, 23 predicted proteins | sample LinPmetageLP42_FD_184054 | JGI IMG/M metagenome (GOLD analysis project Ga0207897, IMG submission 184054) | Marine viral communities from the Pacific Ocean - LP-42 (SPAdes) | ecosystem: Environmental > Aquatic > Marine > Oceanic | place: Pacific Ocean | collected 2010-08-27
ACAGGAGCTTCTACAAGCTGTATAGGCGTTGAGAGTATTTCCTATTTTTTTTTAAAAAACGAGGTTAGCGATATAAAAGCCGCAGGTGCAGGCGCCGTAAACATGAAGACACAATTAGCTCGTAAGAATGCTATGGAAATGAATACTTGGAAAGCTACCAATATAGATTTTATTCTCTTTGACCTATCTCATGTCAATGAAGCTTTGGCTCAAGCTAAAGAGGATCCAGTACATGGAATCATAGGCGCTGATCTGCTTAAGGAGGGTCGCGCAGTCATAGACTATGGCCGTAATGCGTTATATATCAAATAATCCATTGGCGTCTTAGTAAAAAAAACACTAACTTTAACTTCTCCTCACAACAAACCTTACCCTACTTGAAGAAGTCTATACTCTACATAGTACTAATTTTTTCCACTTTAAGCGCTGCTCAAGATCTTCAGAGCTATAAGAGAGCCGTCATTGATGCCAGTTCTCCAACCGAAAAATTAACAGCAATTGACTCTATTCTGGTCAAATCTTTCAGAAAAGATGATACTACTTTTATTTCCTATAGCCTTCAATTCATAGCATTAGCGAAAGATATAGATAGTATAGATCAGGCTGCTAAAAAAGCCATGAACCTTCAATCGATATTGACGTATTCAAAAAATGATCCCAAACTTGCCATACGTGTCATTGATGGTGTCTTAGCACATAAATATAAAATAACAGACAGCTTTTTAGTTGGGGGGCTTTATTTAAAACGGGGCAGGGCCAATGAACAACTTAATTTTAATGATGCCATTGAAGATTACAACCTCGCCATAGAAAATTTCTCAAAAAAAGATTCTTTGTATGTGGCAGACGCTTATTTGTTTAAGGGTAGGGCATTTTCAAACATGGGAAAATACATTCCTGCCAGTGAAAACTTTAACAAAGCGAGCGATTATTTTGAGAAATTGAACGATTCGCTTTACGTGGTAATTGCAAAACAAGGGATTGTTACTATGTTTAGTGTAAATGGTTTTTACGAAAAAGCGAAGGAAGAAAGAGAGACCCTCGTCGAAAAAATTATTGAGCTCGATCAAAAAAGTTTTTTAGTATTGGAGTATTACAACCAAGCGTACGATTATAAAAGGCAAGGCAATGAAGAATTGCAGTTAGCGTTTTTGCTCAAGGCAGAACGTTTTTTACTTTACGCAAAAGACAACGCAAATTATAAAATGATGGTTCATTCAGCACTCGCTCAATATTATAGCGAAAACAAGAAGCTGAAAGAGGCCGAGCGACATACTACCATTATAGACAATCTAGAAAAAGAAATCAACGGAAATCTATTAGCAGAATCGAATTACTATACCGCAAAAGCCAGTTATTTTCTCGCCAAAGGATTTTATAGAGACGCCCTGCTCAACGCTCAAAGAAAACTGGATAATGCAGAAATGCTCCAGCATGACGAGGAAAGAATGTACGCCTATTTATTGCTCTCAAAAATATATAGAGAGAAAGGAGATTTTCAATTAAGCTTTAAAAATCAAGATTCTTATAACGCGATTAAAGATTCACTCTACAATAGCAATGCGGCAAATTCATTAGCTTATTATGAAGCATTGTACAAAACTGAAAAAAAGGAGAAAGAGCTCCTAGAAAAAAATACAAACATCACTTTGTTAGAAAATAATTCGGCTTCCTTTAAAAAGACAGCTTATTTTTTAAGCTTTGCTTCTATCCTTGCATTTATCCTTGTCCTTTTGTTCCGTAGCCAGCGTAATCTAAAAACTAATAAGATGCTTCAAGAGAAATTTAGCCAAAAACTGCTTATTTCACAAGAGGAAGAGCGAAAACGTATTTCGAAGGATTTGCATGACGGGTTGGGACAAAGCTTATTACTTATTAAAAATAACGTGATTACTAGAGGAGATCAAACCACTAAGGATATGGTTGACCAGGTTATTGAAGAGGTAAGAGCGATATCACGCGATCTGCACCCGTTTCAACTACAGGAAATGGGCATTACTCGTGCGATAAAACATACGCTCACACAAGTGGACGAAAACACACCTTTATTTATTTCTTCGGAAATAGAAAATATTGACAACCTTTTTCCGCCCGAACAAGAAGTGAATATTTATAGAATAGTACAAGAAAGCCTCAACAACATAATTAAACATGCTGAAGCTGAAGCTTCTCGTGTTTCTGTAGTTAAACTGGACAAAACGGTGCTAATTTCCATAAAAGATAATGGCAAAGGATTTGAATATTCTGATAAACTACAAGAGTCTAGATCCTTGGGACTAAAAACACTTTTAGAGCGCACTAAGGTACTTCATGGCCAAATGAGAGTACAGTCAAAGAAAAATATTGGCACCTCCGTCGAATTTCAATTTCCCATCGCATGATAAAACAAAGTATCATAATAGCAGATGACCACCCCTTACTTCTCAAGGGGCTCAATGATTTTCTTTCTGAAAAAAACTACAACCTAATAGGTAGCGCTAATGACGGTAGGGAAGCCTATAATTTGATCACACAAAAACAACCTGATATTGCTATTCTTGATATCCAGATGCCTTATTTATCTGGATTGGAAATAGCAAAAAAGTGTAAGTATAATGACATTGAAACAAAGATCATTCTCATTACGCTCCATAAAGAGCGCGAGCTTTATCAACAAGCACAAGAGCTAAATATTTTTGGATATATTTTAAAAGAGTTTGCGCTAGAGGAAATTGAAAACTGTCTTAAAAAAGTATCCATGGGAAAAGCGTTTTTTAGTCCTAAAATCAAAAAGCGGATCTTAAAAGCGGATACCAACCATGAAGATTTAGATTGCTTAACTCCTTCAGAAAAGAAAATATTGAAACTTATTGCCAATGATAAAACCAATAAAGAAATCGCCTCTATTCTATTTATATCCTACCGTACTGTAGAAAAACACCGTAGTAACATCATCATTAAGTTAAAGCTTGAACCCAAAACAAACAGTCTTCTCAGTTGGGCAAAAGAGCACCACGATCAGTTAGTTTAATAGTTTTAACAAAATTGGCCTGTAAAATTACGTGTTTATACGTATTTGATTTTAGGATACTTATCCTGATATTTACATTGTAATTAAGTGAATCATTCGAAAGCTAAAAATGAAAACAATTATTTTGGATCGTGAGGAGAAAAATTTAAAGCTGACTATAAAGAAGACAATACTTATTTTCTTAGTCTTTTTAGTAATCGCCATTATAGTGCTTAATGTTCTGAGCTACTTTTTTACAGCAAATTAATTTGATCAGGTCATTTTCAACAACTAACCAAAAAAAACCCTGCCAATGGCAGGGTTTTTTGATTTTATAAGATGTAAGGTTTACAACTCTAGCGCTTTGTTCACATCGTTGTCCATTAGCAATTCCGTTGGATTCTCTAGCGCTTCTTTAACAGCCACCAAAAATCCAACCGACTCACGACCATCAATTATACGGTGATCATAGGATAATGCCACATACATTATTGGGGCTATCGTTACACCGCCATCTTTTGCAATAGGGCGTTCTACAATATTGTGCATTCCCAAAATACCCGATTGAGGTGGGTTTATAATTGGTGTGGACAACATACTTCCAAAAACACCTCCATTAGAAATGGTAAACGTTCCTCCAGTCATTTCATCAACCGTAATTTTACCATCTCGAGCGCGTAAAGCCAATCGTTTTACTTCGGCTTCAACACCACGGAACGTTAGATTTTCGGCATTTCTTATTACAGGTACCATAAGCCCTTTAGGCCCAGACACGGCAATAGAGATATCCATAAAATCATGTTTTATTTGGTAATCACCATCGATCATAGAGTTTACATCTGGATACAATTCTAATGCGCGTACGATAGCTAGCGTAAAGAAGGACATGAAACCAAGACCTACACCGTGCTTTTCTTTAAAATTCTCTTTGTGTTCGGTTCTAAGTTCAAAAATAGCGCTCATGTCTACTTCATTAAAAGTAGTGAGCATGGCTGTTTGGTTCTTAGCTGATACCAGACGTTCTGCTACCTTACGGCGCAGCATTGATAATTTTTTACGTTCTGTTCCACGACTGCCATTGCCTGGCGTACCCATCGATGGGGTTGCGTTTTCAGCATCACTTTTGGTTATGCGGCCATCGCGACCTGTCCCTTTAACATCCTTGCTTTCCATTCCTTTTTCTGAAAGGATTTTTTTAGCAGAAGGCGATGGAGTCCCGGTTGCATATGTTTTCTTCTTATCTTGTTCTTGCGACTGTGTAGATGGTTTTGAAGGCGTTTGATCCAGCTCTTCGGCTTTCTTTTGTGTATCCTTTTGCTCTGCGTCTTCTTTATCCAAGTCTGGAGCTGCATTTCCTTCTCCTTTTTCGTCTCCTGGCTTATCGTATGTTTCGGTCGAATCTTCACCACCTCCAGGTTTTTCTGCGTCGGTATCAATTAAACATACTACTTCACCCACTCCTACAGCATCACCTTCTTCCGCCTTTAGGGTGATAATACCACTTGCTTCTGCAGGTAATTCTAGCGTCGCTTTGTCGCTATCTACCTCAGCAATCGGCTGGTCCTTTTCTACCCAATCGCCATCTTCTACGAGCCATTGTGCTATTTCTACTTCGGTTATGGACTCTCCCGGTGAAGGGACTTTCATTTCTAATGCCATAGTGTTATTATTTATTCTAGGGCTTCGCCCGTATGTTTATTTTTTATTCCTATTTGATAGTGTCTCTAGTAAGCCATGTGCCTACTCCATGTCTTTGTCAAACACACTTTCAATCACTTTTAAGTGTCTTGCTTTACTTCTCACGCTACTTCCCGCAGCGGGAGCAGCATACATTTTTCTACTACAAACTCGCCAATTCCTGGCCGGTTCGTAATGCATTATTAAATGCGAATAAGCTCCCATATTTCTAGGCTCTTCTTGTGCCCAAACAATATCTTCTGCCTTTTTATATTTTTTCAACGCCTTTTCCATCGCATCTATTGGAAGTGGAAAAAGTTGTTCAACTCTTACAAGTGCGACATCATCTCTCTTGTCTTCTTCTTTTTGTTCTAAAAGATCGTAATAAAATTTGCCACTCACAAAAACTACAGAAGTGACCTTGGCAGCTTTTGCTTCGGGATCATCTATAACCGTTTGAAAAGTTCCAGTGGCCATTTCTTCTTTTGTAGAAAGTACCTTAGGGTGCCGCAATAAACTTTTGGGTGTAAATACTATTAACGGCTTACGGTATTTTACTTTTAACTGTCGTCGCAACAAATGAAACATATTCGCAGGTGTAGTTACATCTACTACAAACATATTATCCCGCGCGCACATTTGCAAATAGCGCTCCATACGTGCCGATGAATGCTCTGCACCCTGGCCTTCATATCCATGAGGCAATAACAAAACGAGACCGTTTTGGAGCTTCCACTTATCTTCGGCCGAAGAAATATATTGATCTATCATGATCTGAGCTCCATTACTGAAATCTCCAAACTGTGCTTCCCAAATAGTGAGTGTAATGGGACTTGCCATGGCATAGCCATAATCAAACCCAACTACCCCATATTCTGAAAGTAATGAATTGTATATATAAAAATCTGCCTGTTCTCCTTTCAACTGATTGAGCAATACAATCTCTTCTTCACTTTCTTCTACTTTAACCACAGCATGTCTGTGTGAAAAAGTACCTCGCTCTACATCCTGCCCGCTCATGCGTACATCATGACCTTCCTTTAAAAGACTACCATACGCCAATAGCTCACCCATGGCCCAGTCTAATTGGTTGTCTTCGAAGTACATGGTATGGCGTGCGTCAATAAGTTTTGAAATTTTACGAAGAAATTTTTTGTCTTCAGGAAGCTTGGTGATTACTTCTGCGATTTCAGTAAGCGTTTCAATAGCAACGGTGGTATCAACCTCTTCCATCATTTTATCTTGCTCAGCATAACTATAGCCTTCCCATTCATCTTGCATAAAAGGAGTGATGATGGTCTTCTCTTCTTTTCTTGAATCAACAAGATTTTCTTCCAATTTATCCTTGTACTCCTGTTCTAGTTTTTCGGTATGCCCTTTTTTGATGACCCCTTGCTTGAAGAGCTTTTCGGCATAAATATCACGCGGATTACTATGTTTAGCAATTGCTTTATACAATTTTGGCTGCGTAAAGCGTGGTTCATCGCCTTCGTTATGACCATATTTTCTATATCCTAAAAGATCAATAAAAACGTCACGGCTAAACTCCATGCGAAAATCGAGTGCAAACTTCATGGCGTGTACGACCGCCTCTACATCATCAGCATTCACATGCAAAACGGGAGACAATGTAACTTTTCCCACGTCTGTACAATAGGTTGAAGACCTTCCGTCGAGATAATTAGTAGTAAAACCTACTTGGTTATTCACGACAATATGAATGGTTCCTCCAGTTTTATAGCCATCCAATTGCGCCATTTGCACAATCTCGTAAACAATTCCCTGTCCTGCGATTGCTGCATCCCCATGCACTATGATGGGTAACACGGCTTTTGGATTTTCTTTATGGTGATCGTCTTGCTTTGCCCGTGCAATCCCTTGCACTACCGCGCCCACGGTCTCTAAGTGAGATGGGTTAGGAGCAATATTTAAATTAATTTCTTTTCCTGAATCTGTTTTACGTTTAGAGGTCCAACCTAAATGATATTTTACATCACCATCAAAAATGTCCTCTGCATAATCCTTCCCATCAAACTCACTGAAAATATCCTTGGCGCTTTTCCCAAAAATATTGGTTAAGGTACTTAAACGACCCCGGTGAGCCATCCCCATAACAAATTCTTTGACGCCTTGATCTGCTGCATTTTCTATCAAACTATCAAGTGCAGGGATCAAACTTTCTCCTCCTTCTAAAGAAAATCGCTTTTGACCTACATATTTAGTATGAAGGAAGGTTTCAAAAGATACCGCTTCATTTAATTTTTTAAGGATGTGTTTCTTTTTCTCTTCCGAAAAATTTGGCTGATTGTCGTTGACATTCAAGTTTTTCTGAATCCACTCTATCTCTTCGGGTTTGCGAATATACATATACTCGATCCCGATACTATCGCAATAAATACTAGTAAGATGTTGAAGTATTTTCTCCAAGGTTGCGGCGCCTAATCCTAAAATCTCGCCTGCTTTAAAGGTAGTTTGAAGATCATCGCTAGTAAGACCGAAATTTTCTAGATCCAATGTTGGAACGTATTTTCTGCGTTCCCGAACTGGATTGGTCTTCGTAAATAAATGACCCCGGGTTCGGTAGCCATCAATTAACTTAATCACCTGAAACTCTTTTAAAACGGTTTCTGAAATAACCGCTTCCCCGCCATTATTTTCAACACCTAATGCCTCTAATGAGCCATTCTCGATACCAAAATCGAACCCCTGAAAAAATGCGCGCCAACTGGGCTCCACACTATCGGGATATTTCAAATAAGTATCGTAAAGTTCGGCGATGTAAGCAGGATGAACTGCGTTTAGAAATGAGTATTTATCCATAATTGGAATAAAGTGGTCTATATTTAATAAAACGATACAAAAATACAATAAATCTAATAACTACCCGCTCACGATTTTATATATTTATCCGGCAATACTCTTAAATATTTACTAATGAAAAGCCTTGCCCTTAAAAGATTACCACTCCTTTTTATTATAGCTATGACGCTTTCTTCCTTAGGAAAAATGGTTGCTCAGGACGAATCTCCACAATTTTGGAACAATGTCCGTTTTGGCGGCGGACTGGGCGTTAGCTTTGGTGATGGGTTTTTTAGCGGCACCCTTGCACCGAGTGCGATTTATCAAATTGATCCGCAATTTGCCGTTGGCCTGGGATTGAGCGGCACCTACAACACCCAGAAAAATGTTTACAACTCTATCATTATAGGCGGAAGTGTCTTGGCACTTTATAACATCATCCCCGAACTACAGATTTCTGCCGAGTTTGAAGAGAATTATGTGACCCGAAACTTTGACGAAGCCATCGCCCTTAAAGACGATGAGTACTTTTATCCTGCGGTATTTCTAGGCGTTGGCTATCAGGCCGGGCCCGTAACTATTGGTGTACGTTATGATGTGATTTACGATGAGGATAGAAGCATCTATGGCAATGGTTTAGTGCCTTTTGTGAGAGTCTATTTCTAGCCTAGGTACTTTTCTTTTCTTGAGGCTCCACATCACGACAAAAAACACTCGACTAACTTAGACCTAGATTCATTTTTAACTTATGGATGTGCATTTTAACCGTTTACCCTAGTAAAACAAACTCAACATTAAAGTTTGCTGAGTTTGTTTTTTAGACCGAAGTATACTTCAGTCAAAAAAAATATATCGAAACTAGACCGTTCGCTGCATCAACCATTCTCCAAAAGCTTTAAGCTTGGTTTTATTTTCCGAAGAAATATCGATTTCTTCCAACAAATCATTAGCACGTAAAGTATACGATTCTATTGCTGAAATGGTCGCTTTTGCCGCACCCGAGTTTTTAAAGATTTCTGTGACGGTTTCTATTTTATTTGAAGGGTCTTTTGGCGAAATACTATAAAGGTGCAACAGTGTTTCGGCATCCTCTTTCGCTCCGTTTTCAAGCGCTGTTAAATACAGGAACGTCTTTTTATTTGTAATAATATCACCTCCCACCTGTTTACCAAAGGTTTCCGGATCGCCAAAAACATCTAAGTAATCATCCTGTAATTGAAAAGCGATCCCGAGATTACGACCGAAATCGTAAATACATTTTTTACACCTCTCGGAAGCATCAGCCACAATAGCACCCATTTTCATGGCTGCCCCAATTAAAACGGCTGTTTTATAATCGATCATTTTAATGTACTCTGGGATAGTAACATCATCACGTGTTTCAAAATCCACATCGTACTGTTGGCCTTCACAAACCTCTAATGCCGTCTTGCTAAATAATTTTGCCAATTGCTGAAACATCTCTGGTGGATACGCTTCAAAAAGTTGGTAAGCTAAAATTAGCATTGCATCTCCTGAAAGGATCCCCGTATTAAGGTCCCATTTTTCATGCACTGTTTCTTGACCTCGACGCAATGGAGCATTATCCATAATATCGTCATGAATCAATGAGAAATTATGAAAAACCTCAACCGCTAGAGCGGCATTCATAGCCTTTTTATAATCGGAAGCAAAAAAATCTGCAATAATTAAGGTAAGTATCGGCCGTAATCTTTTTCCCCCCAGCATTAAAATGTAATGCACGGGCTCGTACAATTGTACGGGCTCCTTTACCGTTATGGTTGATTCTAAATGTTGCTGTAAAGCGTCTCTATACTCCTTCAAAAAATCCATTCGGAAAAATTTTAGCAAAAATAAGCTATGACGTGTAAATCTATAGCACAGAAACCGTAAAATCTCGCAGTAGATTTACTACAGTTCATTAGTAAGGTTAAATAATCATTAAAACTTTGGAAACTTATTTTGTTTTTAAAGTTTCCTTTAGTACATTTGCGCCCCATTATATTAAGATACCCATTTTTGCGAGCAGTAAACATGAAAGAAAAAATAATACAAAAAGCCACAGAGCAATTTTTAAACTTAGGGTTTAAAAGTGTTACTATGGATGATATTGCCAGTGAACTGGGAATCTCAAAAAAAACGATCTATACACACTTTAATAATAAAACGGCTTTAGTAAAAGCTGTTACTATGGAGGTTTTTGATACTATTTCTTGCAGTATCGATGAAATACGAAAAGATGATCACGACCCTATTGAAGAATTATATGAAGTGAAAAATTTTGTGATGAAGCGGTTAAAGGACGAGAAAACCTCCCCTCAATATCAGCTTCAAAAATACTATCCTGAAATATATAAAACCCTTACAGTAAAGCGTTTTGAGAAAATGCATGAGTGTACTGTTCAAAATCTACAAAAAGGGAAAGCTCTTGGCTTATATCGAGAGCATGTGGATATAGATTTTATTTCAAAAATATATTTTGTCGGCATTAGCGGTATCAAAGACGAAACACTATTCCCTATTCATGAATACCCAAAAACACAATTATTTGAAGATTATCTTGAGTATCACCTAAGAGCGATTGTTACTCCTGCTGGTCTACAAACCTTAAATAAATTTATTAAAGCAACCCAAACCAATGAATAAGTTCATCCTATTTATAAGCCTAGTGACACTCGGTACTACTACTGCGATTTCACAGAACGGTAAAAGCTATCGTTTTTCGCTTAACGAAGCAGTGACTTTTGCAATTGACAGTAATTATACTGCCATGAATGCGAGAAGGGATATTGCCAAAGCCATAAAACAAAAGTGGGAAACTACTGCGACTGGATTACCGCAACTTAGTGGTGATATTTCCTATCAAAATAATCTAAAGCAACCCGTAACATTTATCCCTGCCGAATTTAGTGGGGGTCCTCCAGGAACATTTACACCGGTAACTTTTGGGACCAAGCAAAATGCCTCTGCCACAGCAACCTTAAATCAATTAATTTTTGACGGTAGTTACCTCGTGGGGTTACAAGCGGCAAAAACCTTTCTAGAGTTTTCTGAAAACGCTGCCGAAAAAACAAATCTAGAGGTTAGAAAAGGAGTTATTAATGCCTACGGAAGTGTGTTATTAGCACAAGAACTGGTTGAAATATTCGAAAAAAACAAAGAAACACTTGATAAAAATCTATTTGAAACCCAACAGATTTTTGAAAATGGCCTTACGGAAGAAGAAAGCGTAGAACAACTGGAAGTAACCCTCCTCGATATAAAAACACAGCTGAGCAATGCCAAACGATCTGCCGCTATCGCGCGGGAAATGTTTAATGTCGCTCTGGGAATTCCAGTTGAAAGTACCGTAACATTTACAGATGACTTAGACGTTTTGGCCGAAAATAACATTCAGTTACAATTTTTAGACAAAAGCCTTTCCGTAGAAGACAACGTAGATTATAAAATAGCCAATAACCTTACTGAACAGAGAGCATTAGAAGTTAAACTTGAAAAAAGTCGTGCGTTACCTACCCTTTCAGCTTTTATAAATTATGGCACCCAAGCAAGTACCGATGAGTTTACATTTCTAGATAGCAATCAGCGATGGTTTCAATCCTCCATATTTGGGGTGAGCATGAACATCCCGATTTTCAGTAGCGGCATGCGAAGTGCAAAAACACAACGCGCTAAAATTGCCCTAGATCAGGCGCAAACAGAATTAGAAGAAACAGTTCAAAACATCAGGTTAGATTTAAATTCAGCCAAAAGCAACTACCAATTCGCCATAGAAAAGTACGAGAACGCAAAAAGGAATATTGCTTTATCAGAACGCATCGAAAACAAAAATCAAATAAAATTTACGGAAGGTTTAAGCACTAGTTTTGATCTTCGGCAAGCACAAACACAACTTTATAGCGCGCAACAACAATACTTTCAATCCATGCTGGATTTAATCAATGCAAAAGCAGAAGTGGAAACGGTATTGAACCTCCCGCAATTAAGAGTTACTTCAGAAGAAATAAAGAAACAATACTAAACCAATCATGATACAGCTATCAACTAAAAGAACACCCATGAAAAAAGTTTTCATAATACTACTAACAGCAACCCTATTAGCTTCTTGTGGCGATGGCGACAAGCAATCCTTGGATTCAATTTTAGAATCTAACAGTGTGGAAGCCATACAAAATAAAAGAGACGAAATTGTAACCCAACAGCAAGCAATCAATGCTCAAATCAAACAACTGGATGAGAAACTGAAAGAACTCAACCCTGAGAAAAAAATACCTTTGATAACAACCTTTAAAGCAAAGGACACTGTTTTTAATCACTACTTGGAACTACAGGGAGATGTGGCTACCGATCAAAATATCGTGCTGACACCTGAAATGAGCGGTGTACTACAAAAGGTATATGTGAAAGAAGGTCAGAGAGTTAGTCAAGGACAGCTTTTAGCCAGCGTTGATGACGGTGGAATGGGACAGCAATTGGCACAGATAAAAATCCAAAGAGATCTGGCAAAAACAACGTTTGAACGTCAAAAAAGACTTTGGGACCAAAAAATAGGGAGTGAAATCCAGTACTTAGAAGCAAAATCCAATTTTGAAGCCCAGCAGCGTGCTGTGAACCAAATGGAAAGTCAATTGGGTAAATCTAGTATCCGTGCACCTTTTTCTGGTGAGATAGACGAAATCATAACCGATCAAGGTAGTGTTGTAAGCCCTGGACAGAGCCAAATTATGCGAATTGTAAACCTTTCTAATATGTACATTGAGACCAATGTGCCTGAAAGCTATATAAGCGATGTTACTAAAGGAAAGCAAGTGGAAGTACAATTCCCAGTTTTAGGAAAGTCATTGGAATCTAAAGTAAAGCAAACAGGTAGCTTTATTAATCCGGCAAACAGAACCTTTAAAATACAAGTTGACGTGCCGAATAAAGACAAAACTATTAAGCCTAATCTTACCGCGCGACTTAAGATTAATGATTATACCAATGAGAGTGCTATTTTAATACCGCAGAGTATTATTTCAGAAAATGCTGAAGGAGATCAATACATCTATGTTCTAGAGAACAAAGAAGGCGAAAGAGCAGTTGCCAAAAGAGTGATTATTAAGACAGGTAGAACGCAGGGAGATGTGATTGAAGTTATAGAGGGTCTTACTAGCGGCGATGAAATAATAGATGAAGGTGCTAGAAGTGTTAAAGACGGCCAAACTGTAAAAATTATAGAATATTAATTAAAAGTTATCCGCCTTGGTGGGCATTAATATGGAAAAAAAGAAAAAAAATACCGAGAAAGAGTTTAAACTTTCCTCATGGGCAATTAATAACAAGACGACCATCTATGTTATCATGGCAATGATTCTCTTTTTAGGGATTTCTGCCTATTTTGAAATGCCACGCGAAAGCTTCCCTGAGATAAATGAAACTAAAGTCTACATCAGTTCAGTATATCCTGGGAACACGGCTGAAGATATCGAAAAACTCATTACAGATCCTTTAGAAGACAAGCTCAAGACAGTAAGTAATGTAGTAGAAATCACGTCAACCTCACAGGAAGACTATTCGATCATCACGGTTGAGTTTGATGAAGGTATTGAAGTAGAACTTGCGAAACAAAAGGTTAAAGATGAAGTTGATAGTGAAACTTCAGGTGAAGACTGGCCTACCTTCAACGGAGCAAAAGTAGAGCCCAATGTGTTTGAGTTGAGCCTTTCTGAAGAAATACCCATTTTAAACATCAATATTTCTGGTGATTACCCTGTAGACAAACTAAAGGAATACGGAGAATACCTTCAAGATAGAATAGAAAATCTTTCTGAAATCAAAAAAGTTGATATCAGGGGTGCTCAGGATAAAGAAGTAGAAGTAGCTGTGGATATCTATAAAATGATGGCTTCATCAGTTACTTTCCAAGATATAAGCAGTGCCATTAATAACGGTAATTTGACCATGTCTGCGGGTAATTTTATTGCAAGCGGGCAGCGTAGAACTATTAGGATCATCGGGGAGATAGATGACCCACAAGCCCTAAATGATTTTGTAGTAAAGTCTGACAACGGGAATATTGTTTATCTAAAAGATATTGGGGACGTAGTATTCAAGGAGAAAGATAGAACAACGTACGCAAGAGAATTTAGTCATCGCGTCGTGATGCTAGACGTTAAAAAACGTTCGGGAAAAAACATGGTCGCCGCAGCAGAACAGATTGAAGTGATTGTGAATGAAGCAAAGAACAATTACTTTCCTCCAAATCTTGACGTCACTATTTCTAACGATCAATCTTCAAAAACCATAGGGCAGGTAGATGATCTTGTAAATAATATCATCTTCGGAATTATTCTGGTAGTAACCGTCCTTATGTTCTTTCTTGGGTTCAAAAACGCCCTCTTTGTAGGATTTGCGATCCCAATGTCTATGTTTTTATCCCTACTTATCCTAAACCAGCTAGGATATACGATGAACACGATGATTTTGTTTGGACTTATTATGGGTCTGGGAATGCTCGTAGATAACGGTATTGTGGTGGTAGAGAACGTGTATCGTCTCATGGATGAAGAAGGCATGGGTCGTATTGAAGCTGCTAAAAAAGGTATTGGTGAAATTGCTTTTCCTATTATCATTTCAACAGCGACTACCGTAGCTGCCTTTGTTCCTTTGGGTCTCTGGCCTGGTATTATGGGGCAATTCATGAAGTATTTTCCTATTACCCTTTCGGTAGTATTAGGGTCCTCCTTAATTGTAGCAATCTTCTTTAACTCTGTTTTGGTCTCTCAATTTATGACGACAGAGGATAAAAACATGCCCGCTAAGAAACTGATTAGACTTTCGGCAATCGTAGCAGGTTTTGGACTGATTATCTTAATATTTGGCGGGCCTTATAGAGGGCTTGGTGCTTTAATGGTATTTGTTGCCATCATGCTATGGGTATATCGATTGATCCTCAGAAAAATGGCCAATCGATTCCAAGAAAGGTCGTTGGTTAAACTGGAAAACTGGTATGAAGGAAGGTTAAAAGCTGCCTTTAAGAAAAAGCGTCCTTATTGGTTAGTGGGAGGAACATTTGCTTTGTTAATAGCTGCTTTTATGGCTTTCGGAGCGTCTGTAGGTGCAGAAAGAACTAAAATTGAATTCTTTCCTGAAAACAAACCAAACCAGATCATTGTTTATATAGAATATCCTCAAGGTACAGACATTGAAAAGACCAATGCCATCACAAAGGAAATCGAAGAAAAAGTATATTCGATCGCAAATGGGGAAGCATATACCGATGGTGACTATAATTATTTAGTGGAAAGTGCGGTATCTCAAGTAGGTGAAGGTGCCGGAAACCCTGAAACTGATGGTGGATCTTCGGCAGAATTACCACACAAAGGTAAAATTACGCTGTCTATGCGAGAATACAAGTATAGACGTGGTGCCGATAGTGAAGAACTTCGTAGAAAAGTTCAAGAGGGACTCGTAGGTATTTATCCAGGAGTGCTAATAAGTGTTGAAAAAGATGCGGCTGGACCTCCTGCTGGATCCCCTATAAATATAGAACTTGAAGGAGATGATTACAACGAGCTCATTGCAACGGCAGAGCGTATGCGCGAGTTTATAAACACTAAAAACATTCCTGCAATCGATGAACTCAAAATAGATGTAAACAAAGACAAACCTGCCATGCGCGTGGTTGTAGATAGAGAGAAGGCCGGGGAATTGGGTATTAGTGCAGGACAGGTAGGAAACCAATTGCGTAATGCCATCTTTGGAACAAAAGCAGGAGTGTATAAGGAAGATGGAGAAGATTATGATATCTATATCCGTTTTGATGAAGAAAGTCGCTACAACACGAGTGCGCTCTTTAATCAAAACCTCACTTTTAGGACCAATGACGGGCAATTAAGGGAAATTCCTGTTTCTGCCGTAGCCTCACAATCTAATTCTTCGGGGTTTAGCTCGATAAAACACAGGGATACAAAACGGGTCGTTACCGTATATTCAGCACTTTCACCTGGATTTACAGATGCTGGAGCAGTCGTTACACAGGTTCAAAATGAAATGCGAAATTTTGAGGATATGCCCGAGAGCATAGAAGTTGATTATACAGGTCAAATTGAAGAGCAGAATAAGCAGATGACGTTTTTAATGGGCGCATTCTTTTCAGGACTGGGCCTTATATTCCTTATTCTAATATTTCAGTTCAATTCGATTTCAAAACCAACAATCATTATGATTGCTATTTTCTTGAGCTTCATTGGTGTTTTTGGCGGAATTGTAGTTACGGGATCTCCTTTTGTGATCATGATGACCATGATGGGTATTATTTCGCTAGCTGGTATTGTAGTAAATAACGGAGTGGTACTTTTAGATTATGCACAATTGCTTATTGATCGAAGAAAAAATGCATTAGATCTTGACGAGGACGACTACTTGAACAAAGAAGAGCTATTAGCAGCGATCACCCTAGCGGGTAAAGCACGTCTACGTCCGGTGATATTAACGGCTATTACTACGATACTAGGTTTAATACCACTAGCTATCGGACTAAACATAGACTTCTTCTCATTGTTTAGTGAATTTGACCCTAAAATATACATGGGAGGAGATAACGTTATTTTCTGGGGACCACTGGCGTGGACGGTAATCTACGGTTTACTGATTGCGACCTTCCTTACATTGATTATTGTACCTGTCTTATTTTATATTGCCATGCGTATGAAAATGTGGTTGCGAGAAAGAAGAAACCGAGCAGATGAAAAATCTGATGAAGCTGATAATTTAAACTATGAAGCTGCGGAATAAACAGTTTTTTAAAATAAAAAAGCCCCATTTGCAGAAGCAAATGGGGCTTTTTTATTTTAGCATTAACTTATATTACAAGTTAGTTTCTGGTAATGGCACTGGGAGTGTGTTAAAAATTTGATCCCCAGTTCTATCAATTGGCAATGTATTTGACAATCCGTAACGACGCAAATCATACATCCTATGATTTTCTGCCCATAGCGAATATCTCCTTTGTTTTAACATTTCAGTAGTCAATTCGCCCGTTGAAGTTCCACCAGTATAATCTGGTAAACTTGCAGCATTTCTAATCACATTTAACGCTGTAACAGCATCACCTGTGCTCCCTGCAATTATACTTGCTTCAGCAAAAACTAAAATTAATTCTTCGTTTCTCACAATATCAATTGGTGAGGTACTACTTTCATAGAGATCTATTTCATTGGTACCATTAAGCCCATCTTGACCCTGTGGATCTGGACGTACGTTCGTTTTAGTGGTAACACGTGTATCCCCAGTTTCAGCATCTGTAATAAAGCTATTGTGAACAACAATCTGATCTCCATTTTCTCCATCGACCTTAAAAAGTTGATTAGATTGGTCTCCACCACCAAGGCCAAAAATATGCTTAGGTCCTACATTAAGATCACCGTTGAGGCTAAAAAATGAATTATTCAATGCGGTAAGTGCTGCTCCACCGTCACCATCGTAAACGGCAGCAATGGCCGCTACACCTCTGTTAAATTCTCTAAAGCTTGAAGGTGTGTTAAAATCATCAAAACCAGAGCTGAGTGTAAACGCAAAACTTCCACCAGCATTACTTAAATCGCTATTGGCATCGTCTAACATAGCTCTTACAGCATTTATAACTGTTGGACCATCCACAAGGGGACCTAGATTATCTGGATCTGCAATATCAAGACGTGCTTGACCGTACGATTTAACCATTTGTATCAATTCGTAGGCTATTACGGTTTTTGCATATCCCGTATATCCATTTGCTTCAGATTCTGTTACTGCGTCTGTATTCTCTGCAGCCTGTATCAATAAATTTGCATTCTGAATACATCTGTAACTACCAGACCATTGCGTAGTACTGTAGAAGGAATTGTTATCCAACCCAATACCATTCTTCCCTAAAAGATCTCCTGTATTTCTTGGATCTGCGTCAAAAAGATATAATTCTCTTGCCATGGTACCACTTGCCGTAGTCTCAATGGCAATACCATTACGTAGGGTAGATTCAACCCCCACTACTAATTCATTTAACTGCCCTTTAGAAGCGTTAGCTAACACCCCATTGACACTCGGTCCGTTGGGGTCTACAACTTCATCAAAAGAACATGATGAAACAGCCAGTACCGCCATTGCAGCCATACCGTATGTTGAAATTGTTTTTAATATATTTTTCATGTTATTTTTTATTAAAAGTTTACATTTAAGTGAAAATACACTTGTCTTGAACTTGGAAATGGAGTTACTTCAATACCAGTAGATAAACCAGAACCACCATTTACAGAAACCTCAGGGTCATAACTACTATAATCTGAAACGGTAAAGATATTTCTACCTGAAGCACCTAGCTTCACGCCTTCAACAATTTCTCCAAAAATTTGCTTTACAAAGCGATTTGGAAGTCTGTAATAAATAGCAGCTTCTCTAAGTTTTAAATAGCCCGCTGGTTCTACAAAACGTTCTGCATTTGCTGGAGTAGCTAAACGATCTTGACCTGCTTGTGTTTCTAAATCTGGAGTTACCCCTCCTAAATCTGTTAAGAATTTAGATAAGTTCAAGTTCTCTCCACCTGATTTTAATTGTAACAAGAACGAAAGATCCCATTGCTTAAAAATCGTAAAGTTATTGCTAAAAGCCATTTGAAAATCTGGTTCAGTATTACCTACTTGAGTAGGCTCACTTACGCCATCACCATCCAAATCTAAATTACCAACCAACTGAGTTACCGGTTGTCCTTCTTCAATATAAATAGTTCCAAGTCCCAAACCAAAACCAGCACCAGCTAGTGCGAATGCAGGAACATCTAATCTGGTAACCTCAGACGTATTTTTATAAAATTGTACTCGAGAGTTCCATTTGAAGTTCTCAGTATCAAAAACATCTGCATTAATCGCTAATTCAATACCCTTATTCTCTAACTCTCCAAGGTTAGTAGTCTCTCTTGTAAAACCAGTAGAGGGAGGTAGCGCCCTGCTTAAAATAAGGTCTTTAACCGTTTTCTTATAGTAAGTAGCTTCAAAAGACACTCTATTGTTGAGTATTCCAACGTCTAAACCAACTTCGAACTCTTGAGCAGTTTCTGGTTGTATATCGGCATCTCCACGTATTCCTGCAATAGAAGTACCTACTGAACCGCCAATGTTACTAGTTCCTAAACTTGTGAAAGTGGAACCAAACTGAGCAGCATTACCCGTTTCTCCGTATGCTCCTCTAAACTTTAATAAGTTGATAGCATCTGCCTCCCAAAAATCGAAATTTGCAATGTTCACGGCCAAAGAGGCTTTTGGAAAACCATATAACTCATTAGGATCACCATTTCTTGAAGATTTATCTAAACGATATCCTAACGTAGCAATAATTTGGTCTTTATAGTTACCTTCAATCTGTCCAAAATAACCTAGCTCCTTTTCTTCACTTCGGAATTGATCTGTTACTTGATTTGCAGATTGGTCTACACTTGTTTGCCCAGCGGCTAAACCTGTCCCTCTTGCATTAATTAAGTTTGTATCTTGGTATAAATACGCTAATCCTAATTGCGTTGTTAACGCTAGATCTCCATCCATGGCATCGTGATCCCAAATAAATGCAGATTGTGTATTAAACTGTGTAAAATTGTTTTTCCCTTGTGCAACAAAACCTGCATCTGGTCTACCTTGCTGCGCTTGATGGGTCTCAGGCACATATACAAATGTCTCATTAGCCAAATAATCAACACCTGCGCTGTTAGAAAAACGAATTCTGTTCTTGTCGCCTGTGTAAATTTTAGTGTTTAACGTAAGCCCTTGAATAACACGATTGTTTGTATCTTCATTTTTAGCTTGATCTCTTACAAAGATAGGGTTTCCACTAAAGTTTGGGTTGTTTGGGTAATTACCGTTATCATCAGGGAACAGATTATTCCAAGGTCTTGTAAATGCCAAAGTATAGCCATAACTCAATCCTCCTTCATTTTCATTCCCTGTAAAACTACGACTTGAATTACTTCGCACAAAGTTGGTAGTAGAAGTAAAGTCAAAAGTATTCGATATCTTATGCTCAATATTACCTCTAATAGAGAAACGATCAAATCCAGTATTCTTAATAATACCTTCTTCATCACGATACGATCCTCCTATGTAAAACTTCGTTTTTTCATTCCCACCGGTAGCACTAATGCTCGTGTCTGTAATAAAGCCTGTTTCGCCATAGATGATATCTTCAAAATCATAGAGTTCACCTCTAGCAGCGATAGTGGCATTATATTTATCAAGTTCGTCTTGCCCAAAAGTTTCTAAAACAGAAGCCGCAGTCCAAGGTCGCATTCCTAGAGCATTTTGCAGCTTATTGATACCTGTTTCTTGCTTAAATCTTATCTGGGTCTTTCCTCTATTACCACGCTTGGTTGTAATAATAATTACACCCGCACTACCTCTTTGTCCGTAGATAGCGGCAGCAGAAGAACCCTTTAAAACTTCAATATTTTCTATATCATTAGGATCTAAATCGGCTAGACGGTTACCAGAGTTTTCTTCGTTACCGGCATTTGCTCCAGAAGCAAATCTCAAACCTGATGGGATCTCTACATTGTTCACATAAATACCATCTACAATAATAAGAGGTTGGTTGTTCCCATTAATAGAGGTTATACCACGTAATCGTAAAGCAAAACCTCCACCTGGAGCTCCCGAGGAAGATGTAATATTTACACCCGTTACCTTTCCATAAAGCGCGCCATCCACTGTGGATTGACTCGTAGTACCTACCAATTCCTCAGCATTTACCGTTCCAACGGCATTGGCACTATTAGATCGTTTCACCGAAGATGCTAAACCCGTAATTACAACTTCTTCTAGCGCCTCCGAAGATTCTGCAAAAGTGATGTCATAATTTCCCGCAGCAGTCACTACTTGTTCTACCGTCGTATACCCTAATGAAGAAAATTCTAAAGTAACTGGTAGACTGGCCACGTCAATGGAGTATTTCCCATCAATATTACTGGTTACCCCATTAGAGGTGCCTTTTTCAATGACATTTGCGAAAGGAACTGTGTCCCCTCTCTCGCTTGTTATAGTTCCCGTAATAGTGGTCTGAGCGAACACAAAACATGGAAAAATAAATAATAGTAGCAGGAGTTTCCTGCGGTTAGAGTTTTTTTGTTTCATAATTATTAAATGTTTGTTATTTGCTCGAAAATACTAAAGATTTCTTAATAAAAAACAATTTTTTTTGATATTAACAGGTCTATTTCACAAAATCACTAAGTATCAAAATAATATAATAGGTATTTCTCGTTCAATTTTTTTAATCTTCTTAAATTTGCGCCTATTTAATTTTTTATAAAAAACACGCATAAATGTACAGATCTCATTCTAATGGCGAACTACGGGCCAAACATATAAACGAAGAAGTTACACTTGCAGGGTGGGTTCAAAAAACCCGCGACAAAGGGTTTATGGTTTGGGTAGATCTTAGAGATCGTTACGGTGTAACGCAACTCATTTTTGACGAAGAGCGAACTTCAAAAGCAATGATGGAGCAGGCCACAAAACTAGGTCGGGAATTTGTGATACAGGTAACGGGCAAAGTGATTGAAAGGGAATCTAAAAATCCGAACATGCCAACGGGCGATATAGAGATTTTAGTTTCTGAAGTTACCGTACTAAATCCATCACTCACGCCCCCATTTACAATAGATGACGAGACCGACGGCGGTGAAGACCTTAGAATGAAATACCGTTATCTCGATATAAGAAGAAAGCCAGTACGTGATAACCTTATCTTTAGACACAAAGTTACCATGGCAGTGCGCAACTTTCTTTCCCAGAAAGATTTCATCGAAGTTGAAACGCCTTACCTTATTAAGTCAACACCAGAAGGCGCAAGAGATTTTGTAGTGCCCAGCAGGATGAACGAAGGACAATTTTATGCGCTTCCACAATCACCTCAAACTTTTAAACAATTACTTATGGTGGGTGGTATGGATAAATATTTTCAGATTGTAAAATGCTTTCGGGATGAAGATCTTCGGGCCGATAGGCAGCCCGAATTTACACAAATAGACTGCGAGATGGCCTTCATCGAGCAAGAAGATATTTTGAATACTTTTGAAGGATTAACAAGACATTTATTAAAAGAAATTAACGGAGTTGAGGTAGGAAATTTCCCTAGAATGACCTACGACGATGCAATGGCGACCTATGGAAACGACAAACCAGACATTCGTTTTGGGATGAAATTTGGCGAACTCAACAAGGTAGCGCAACACAATGATTTTGACGTTTTTAATAAGGCCGAATTAGTGGTCGGTATTGCAGTGCCTGGCGGAAATAGCTACACCCGAAAAGAAATAGACAAACTAATAGACTGGATAAAGCGTCCACAAGTAGGTGCCTTAGGCATGGTATATTGCCGCGTAAATGAAGACGGAAGTTTTAAATCCTCTGTAGATAAATTCTATGATCAAGAAGATCTCACCAAATGGGCCGAAGTTACCCGCGCAGAAAAAGGAGACCTTATTTGTGTGCTTTCTGGGGACACCAACAAAGTTCGCGCACAACTTTCAGCCTTACGAATGCATTTGGCTACCGAGCTAGGGTTACGAAAGTCGGACGAATTTGCCCCTTTATGGGTCATTGATTTTCCACTGTTAGAACTTGATGAAGAAACGGGCCATTACCACGCCATGCACCACCCTTTTACTTCCCCTAAACCGGGCCAACTAGAATTGCTGGATACTAGTCCGGGCGAAGTAAAGGCAAATGCCTATGACCTTGTGCTGAATGGTAACGAAATAGGAGGAGGATCCATTCGTATCCATGATAAAAAAACACAAGCGATCATGCTAAAACATCTTGGTTTCTCTGAAGAAGAAGCAAAGGCGCAATTTGGCTTTTTAATGGACGCGTTTGAATATGGCGCTCCACCCCACGGAGGTATTGCTTTTGGTTTAGACAGGCTCGTTGCTATTTTAGGTGGCCAAGAAACCATTCGAGATTTTATTGCTTTTCCTAAAAACAATGCAGGGCGAGATGTGATGATCGATGCTCCTGCTCCACTGGATGAGGAACAACTTAAGGAACTAAATCTTCAACTCAATATAAAACCGTAATTTTAAAAATCCTGCTTTGTCAGGATTTTTTCAAACTGAATGCCAAAACAAAAAGAGACCTTTTTTAAACGTTTTCTGATCTGGAGGTTAAAATACATTCCACAGAAGCAATTTATCTATATTGTTAGCATTCTAATTGGTTTTTTATCAGGATTGGCTGCGGTTATCATAAAGAACGGTACGCACTTTATCCAGCTTTTATTGGAGGGCACCTTAATTAAGGACTATCACACGACCTTTTATTTTATTTTCCCCATTGTAGGTTTGGCACTCACCTATTTACTTTTAAAGTATGTTATCAAAGCCAGACCCTCTCAAGGAATACCAGCTACCCTATATGCAATATCGAAGCGGAAAGGAATAATGAAAAAGTTCCAAATGTACGGCAGTTTAATAGTCGCTCCAATTACTGTTGGCTTTGGTGGTTCGGTTGGATTGGAAGGCCCCACAGTGGCTACAGGTGCCGCATTGAGTTCAAATTTATCAAGAGTTTTAAACCTCAACCAAGCAACACGCACGTTACTAATAGGTTGTGCGGCAGCTGGCGCCATGTCTTCTATTTTTAAAGCACCCATTGCAGCCATCATTTTTGCTGTTGAAGTTTTTAGTCTGGACCTAACCTTACTATCGCTCATTCCGTTACTATTAGCTTCGGTATCTGCTATTATAACTTCTTACTTTTTCTTCGGAAATGATATCCTTTTACCTTTTTCTATTGAAGATAAATTTGTCTTAAAAGACATCCCTTTATACCTTTTATTGGGTGTAATCGCTGGAATGGTTTCGGTATACTTTACCTTTATTTATGAGTGGTTTCAGAAGTTATTCGAAAAATGGGGCTCGCCTTTAAAACGACTTGTAATTGGTGGCTTAGGAATAGGTGTGCTCGTGTACTTTATTCCGCCACTTTATGGAGAAGGCTACGATGTCATCAACAATCTCGTTCAAGGAAACCCTGAAGTCGCGCTTCAAAACAACATTTTTAACTTGGATGTCTCTAATGTTTGGGTGGTCATCGCACTTTTACTAGGGCTTGTTCTTTTTAAGGTAATCGCAAGTTCTCTTACTTTTGGCGCTGGTGGTGTAGGTGGTATTTTTGCACCCACCTTATTTATGGGAAGTATATTAGGGTACGCAACCGCTAAAATTATCAACGTTCTAAATATTGTTTCCAGTCCTGTTTCAGAAAGTAATTTTACATTGGTGGGCATGACGGGGCTTATGGCAGGCGTATTACACGCACCCTTGACCGCCATTTTCTTGATCGCTGAAGTTACTGGTGGCTATGAACTCTTTTTGCCCCTTATGATCACTTCGGCTATTTCATTTACCATTACAAAACATTTTATGCCCCATTCGGTGTATGCGATGGAATTAGGCAGAAAAGGAGAGCTCATCACCCACGACAAAGATCATGCTGTGTTGACCCTGATGAATGTAAAGTCGGTCATCGAACAGAATTTTAAGAGTGTCCATCCTAAGATGACCCTTGGTGAAATTGTAGCTAAAGCTGTTATAAAATCAAACCGAAACATATTTCCCGTTATTAACGCAGAATCGAAAGAACTGGAAGGTATTATATTATTAGACGATTTACGCCCCGTGATGTTCGACAGATCCCTATACGATGATTTGACCGCTCAAGACCTAATGAAAAGCCCCCCAGACGTCATACATCTTGGAGAAGATAGAATGACAAAGGTCATGCAAAAATTTCAAGATACGGGTGCTTGGAACTTGCCAGTGATCCTAGACGGAAAGTACTATGGTTTTATTTCGAAGTCAAAGCTATTGACCGCCTATAGAAAAAAATTAATTGATTTTTCAGGAAAATAATACACACATGAAGCATATACCCACACTTTTATTAATAGCCGCCATAATTTGTACGTGCATCGGTTTTTACATTCGGGCAGAAGATTCTGCTAAAGGCGAATTTTTAATAGGGATTTCAATTGCCGTCACTTTTTTTATTACGATGCCCATTTTTATCTATCAACGCTGGAAAAACAGAAGCGTTAAAGATTATATGTTGACAAAAGAAAATATTGAAAAAATGAGAGATTACAGTAAAGAGAAAAAGTTATAGAATCGCACTTATTTGTTAAAATTTCACATATAATTAACATATGAGGATGAATTTTAAGTACATTTGTTCTTTATTAATCTATTATTATCATTACAATGGAAGGAACAGTAAAATTTTTTAACGAATCAAAAGGTTTCGGTTTTATCACAAACGACGAAACTGGTAAAGACATTTTTGTACACATCACAGGTCTTAATGGCGAAGCCCTTAATGAAGGTGATAAAGTAGAATATGTTGAAGAAGAAGGAAGAAAAGGAATGGTCGCAGGTCAAGTACGTGTGATCCACGATTAAGATATATCTTATAACCATCGATTAAAGAAGCCCGCAAATGCGGGCTTTTTTAATATCTTAAATTTGAAATTTAATAATGTACTTTCCTAATTTGTAACGCGAACTGTGTTTCCTTCCCGTACCGCACGATATTGTTGCATGGGAAATAAATCTGGATTGGTCCTGTGCTCCCCAGAAATAATATTGTATTCATTAGAATCAGATTCACAAGGGCAGGAAGCAATAGGCGCTTCAACCGTCATGCGAGAACAGCTATTTGGCGGATGGTTAGGATCTGACAAATCAAAAGCTGTGTATAGGTCATTGTTCACATTATAGACAACAATACCCTTAATCCCCTGTTGATTGATAATAACACTATTGCCAGGAAAATTTAAGCCATTGTATTCTGGTAAACTCAGGCTAAGATTGAGACTTACCAAAGGGTCCACTAAGTTAGGATTATCCGCTCTCCTGTCATCACTTTTGGAGCACGACATAATCAAGAAACCCGCTAAAAGTAAACATATTGTATATTTCATTTTCTAGTTCTATTTTAATACTACAAAGGTACAACATAACGCATAAAACTAATTTTTTGTATATTTGTTTGTAGAAATCCCATAACGAATGGGATTTTTTTGCGTTCCCGCTATTGCGGGAATGCTCGTATTTTAGACAAAACCAACAGGAATAGCATACCCATTAAAAATGAAGTTATGAGTAAGATATCATATTACACTGCAGAGGGACTAAAGAAATTAAGAGACGAACTTAATCAACTAAAAGATGTAGAACGACCCAAAGCCTCTCAAGCAATTGCCGAAGCTAGAGACAAAGGGGATTTAAGTGAAAATGCAGAATACGACGCCGCCAAAGAAGCGCAAGGCATGTTAGAAATGAGAATTTCGAAACTAGAAGAAACCTATGCCAACGCACGTGTTATTGACGAATCACAGCTCGATACCTCAAAAATTCTAATCCACAGTCAAGTAAAAATAAAAAACGAATCCAATGGCGCCGAAATGAATTACAAGTTGGTAGCACAGAGCGAAGCTGACCTTAAGACCGGTAAAATTTCTGTAGACTCTCCAATTGGTAAAGGGTTACTGGGTAAAAAAGTAGGTGAAACTGCAGAAATACAAGTGCCAAATGGCACGATGACATTTAAGGTATTAGAAATTTCTAGAGATTAAAATAAAATGGCATCAATTTTCACTAAAATAATCAACGGAGAGATACCAAGCTATAAAATTGCTGAAGACGAAAACTTTATAGCCTTCTTGGATGTAAACCCGAATGTTAAAGGCCATACGCTATGTGTACCTAAAAAGGAAATTGATAAAGTTTTTGACCTGGATGAAGAAACCTATACCGAACTTATGAAGTTCTCTAGAAAAGTAGCGATCGCCATCGAAAAAACAATCGACTGCAAGCGTGTAGGGGTTGCTGTTATAGGATTAGAAGTGCCCCATGTGCATGTACACCTCATCCCTTTAAACACAATGAAAGACATGACTTTTTCAAATAAGGTTTCACTTTCAGAAAAAGAATTTAAAGCTACCGCTGCTGCAATTGCTGCTGCACTTTAATTCAGAAAAAAATAGTAGACCAAAGCTGCCATTAAAAGTACATCTACAAAGATGATCCAATATGCTAGTGTCTTTAATGTATATCCTTTATTGTTAGGCACGGCTAATTTCTTGTTGTAGTCATACACCCTTTCTATATCTTCATTCCAATCTACAGGATAAATGGTTTGGTTACAAGTATGACAATGGAGACTATCATTAGTTTCAGTAGCTGCTTTATTATAAAAAAGAGTTTCTTTAATGGTTTGAGTAAATGTAAGTTCTAACCCATCTGTAGCATAACATGTAGGGCAATTATTGGTAAGTTTTGCGGTATGGATGGTTGTTTCGGTTGTTTTCATTAAGCATCAAGTAAACGTAAAGCAATTTCGATAGTAGTACCTTTTCCAGGCACACTTTTTAAAACGCGAATTTTACCATTATGGTATTCCACCACAATTCTTCTTGCCAAGGAAAGTCCAAGACCCCATCCTCGCTTTTTTGTTGTAAACCCAGGAGTAAAAATACGTTTATGGAGGTTCTTAGGGATTCCTTTTCCAGAATCGGTTACTTGAATAAGTGCATATTTAGAATTTTTTACAATTTGAACATGGATACTTCCTCTGCCTCGCATGGCATCAATCCCGTTTTTAACTAAATTTTCGATCACCCAACCATACAACTGTTCATTTAACTCCACAAACAAAGGCTCTTTCGGTGTTTGTATAGAAAACTCTATAAGCTTAGAGCTTCTTCTTTTCAAATAATCGAACGCTTCTTTTGTTTCTGCTACTAACTCTCTTTTCTCTAATTTAGGTACAGACCCAACTTTAGAAAAACGTTCCGTAATAGTGCGTAACCTATCTACATCTTTTTCGATTTCTACAATATATTCTTCATTAACATTTTCAGTTTTAAGAATTTCGGTCCAACCTACTAAAGAAGATAACGGCGTTCCTATTTGGTGTGCTGTCTCCTTTGCCATCCCTGCCCACAGTTTGTTTTGTTCAGCAGATTTTGAAGTTTTGTAAAAAAAGTAAAGTACCCCAGAGGATAATATTAAAATCAAGATAAGTACTGCGGGGTAGAATTTGAGTTTGTTTATCATGGGAGAGTTTCCATAATAAATGGTCTGATATATCTCGCCATCGTAATTAACCTGAATAGGCTTATATTCTGTTTGAAACTCTTCTATATACTCTTTAATCTCTGCCTCGCTTAAATTATCCTCGTTTTTTACGTTTCTGGCACTATAGACATCATCACGGTGTATATAGACAATCATCGGCGTCGTTTTATTAGCTGCCAAAGTAACCGTAATGAGATTACTCGTCTCTCCTTCTAGGTCTATCTGTTCGTTAAGTTCCTTTTGAGCTTCTGCCCATATCTGCATCTTACTGCGCTCATTTTCTTTTAGTTGGTTAAAAAGCAGGAAGGTATTCCATAGAATCAATGAAATGATCGAAACAGAAATAATAATAAAAATCCAACGATTTATAGTCGTTTTACTAAACATAGTGGGAATTTAAAAAAGCTAAATATATAAAGTAAATATGTTAATATTATTGCTCAATCAAGTTTTTAAAGCCTTTTTACTTTAAGTACCTTTGCAGTTATGATTTCGTACACACCAAATGAATTGAGCACAGGCAAGTTACACGGCTATCTCTTAGGCGCTGTATCACCTAGACCTATCTGTTTTGCCAGTACGGTGGACAATAAAGGAAATATAAACCTTTCTCCCTATAGTTTTTTTAATGTGTTTAGTGCAAAACCTCCCATTATGATCTTTTCCCCGGCGAGAAGGGTGCGGGATAACACTACCAAACATACGTTAGAAAACATACTCGAAACCAAAGAAGTGGTCATCAATATTGTAAGCCATGCCATGGTGCAACAAATGTCCCTTTCTTCTACCGAGTATGCTAAAGAGATCAACGAATTTAAAAAAGCAGGGTTTACTGAAGTACCTTCAGACATCGTAAAAGCTCCCAGAGTAAAGGAGGCACCCGTTCAATTTGAATGTAAGGTAAGAGAAGTCATTGCGCTAGGAAATGAAGGTGGCGCAGGTAATTTGATTATTTGTGAAGTGGTAAAACTTCATATAAACGAAGCCATATTAGATTCCGAAGAAAAGATAGATCCTTTAAAAATTGATACGGTAGCACGGATGGGCGGCAATTGGTATAGCCGCGCAAAAAAAGGTTTGTTTGAAGTCCCTAAACCCCTATCAACACTCGGCATTGGTATCGATCAATTACCAGAGAACATTAAATCAAGTACGGTCCTAACCGGAAATGACCTAGGAATGTTAGCCAATGTTGAGCAACTCCCTGAGAATCGTAACGGTTTTACTGCTGAAAATGAAACACATAAAAAAGCACAAGAATACCTTTGCAACGGTAAGATTACTGAAGCATGGAACCTCTTAACATCAAAATAGAAGTTTAATTTAAAAGATACCCGCTCTCGCGGACATGATTATGGAAGTACAAGGAAAAATTAAAATGATTGGCGAAACACAAACGTTTGGAAACAATGGTTTCAGAAAACGGGAAGTTGTAGTCACAACAGAAGAACAATACCCACAACACATCATGGTAGAGTTTGTGCAAGACAAAACAGACCTATTGAACAATTACCAAGTGGGAAATAACGTAAAAATTAGTATTAATTTACGCGGTCGTGAATGGGTTAACCCACAGGGAGAAACAAAATATTTCAACTCGATCCAAGGATGGCGTATAGAAAACATAGACCAGTCTGTATCACAGAACATGCCTCCCATGCCACCGGCAGATGCTTTTGAGCCAGCTAACGATCTTAACGAAGACGAGCACGACGATTTACCTTTCTAAATAGAGCCTATTATTAGCAAAAACCATGGATAGACAAACCAAATGTGCATTGTCTATTCATGGTTTTTTATTTTTAAATGAGCATGTATTTTCTCGACGACAAACTATGGTTCCCCGACCCTTCTGAAGCATCAGAAGAAGGACTTCTTGCCATAGGCGGTGATTTATCTTCAGATCGTTTGTTGTTGGCTTATAAATCGGGCATATTCCCATGGTATGAC